>ENA-OZEP01000007-OZEP01000007.1-human-gut-metagenome-genome-assembly--contig:-NODE-7-length-144846-cov-9.742380_pt1 | contig 144846 bp, 121 predicted proteins | sample MGYA00245074_ERZ653621 | MGnify/ENA primary metagenome ERZ653621 (study PRJEB26926, sample SAMN06165020) | human gut metagenome | biome: ENVO:00009003; feature: ENVO:2100002; material: ENVO:00002003...
TTTTCATAACTTGTTTGTGCCTTGAGCGAAGCGAAAGGAATGACAAAAACTATGAGAATTTTTATAGATTTGTAAATCAGTCAAGACGGGCAAAAAAAGGAAGAAAAAGATTTAATTCAATCATTGGTAATACCTTTAGAAATTACGATAATTTCAGTATATTTTAATATTAACAATGAATTAGATTATAATGAGTGTATTATCTCACTTATTCTACTTGTTGGATTTTTTGTTATTTATTTTACTAGGCAGGTGATAAAGATAAATTGGGAAATTAACTTTTATGATGATTTTATAGAAGTCATGTTTCCTGATATGAAAAAGAACGAGTAAAATCAAAATGGCTTATATATTGCGCTTAGGTATGAATTGATGGTTATAATTGAATGATTTTATTATGTAATTAGCTTTGGACATGATTTATGGAAAGGTTTTTAGCGCTTTGCTGAAGAATACTATACATATAATTATATTATGTAAAGAATACAGAAATTGATTGAGAAAGCAATATGTGCATAGTATAATTATAATGTATTTGTAAAAATATTAGAGGATATAATTACTGGTAGCCAAATAAAATGTGGCTTAAAGAGGAAATGTCATGAAGCTTGATGAAATTTTGATGCAGGCGCCTAAAAATAATCTTATAGGCGATTCTATAATAGTTATGTATTCTAAACTTCAACGGTATGAAAAAATATTGTGTTCTGTTAGTGGGGGGAGTGATAGTGATATTTTAGTAGATCTTTGCCAAAAATATGATGATGCTAATAAAATTACGTATGTTTTTTTTGATACGGGATTAGAATTTAATGCAACCAAAGAACATTTGGCATATTTAGAGCAAAGATATGGAATAGAAATAAGAAGAATACGTGCTATTAAACCAGTACCACTTTGTTGCCAAATATATGGACAACCGTTTTTATCAAAGCAAGTAAGTGAATGGATTGAAAGATTGCAAAGACATAATTTTAAATGGGAAGATGAACCGTTTGAAATATTAATACAACGATATCCACAATGTCGAGCAGCATTGAGATGGTGGTGCAATGATTTTGAACGTAAATCGGAAAGGGAAAGCAGCTTTAATATAGGGTATAATCAGTATTTAAAAGAATTTATGGTGGCGAACCCACCGCAATTTAAAATATCTAATAAATGTTGTCATTATGCAAAGAAGTTGGTTGCTAAACGATTTAAAAGACAAGAGTCATTTGATTTAAATATATATGGAGTTAGAAAAGCTGAGGGTGGTGCGCGGAAAAGTGCTTATAAGACATGCTTTTCATCTAATGAGGAGGGCGGTGATGAATATAGACCTATTTTTTGGTACTTGTCGGATACAAAAAAAATATATGAAACGCATTATAATATTCAAAATAGTAGATGCTATGGTGAATATGGACTTAAAAGGACTGGGTGCGCGGGATGTCCGTATTCCAAGAATTTCGAGGATGAACTAGAAGCGATGCGTCAATATGAACCCCAATTGTATAAGGCAGTTAATAGTATTTTTTCAAATTCATATACTTATACAAGAAGCTACTGGGATTTTGTACAGAAAATGAGGAATACTAGAAATAAAGGAGATAGATAGTGATGAATAAAGTTGTAAAAGCGAGTCCGACAAAAGAATTTTTTGTTAATATGTTAGTTCGTGATATTTTGCTTAAGCAAGCAATTATTGAATTAATTGACAATAGTATTGATGGAGCAAGAAATATTCGGAAAAATAATCAATATTTAGGTCTATATATTCGTGTAGGATTTGATAAAAATAAATTTACTATAGAGGATAACTGTGGAGGTATACCGTTAGACGTTGCAGCTAATTATGCCTTTAGATTTGGAAGACCGAAAACTGTTGAAAACAGCGATACAGAAACAACAGGTATATTCGGAATAGGAATGAAAAGAGCTTTATTTAAGATTGGAAATAATTTTTCGATTCATTCTATTACTAAAACGACGGAATTTCAACTGAATCTTGATGTCAAAGAATGGTTAAAAAAAGATGATAATGATTGGGATTTTAATTTTTCGTCATATGAAGAAAATATGAATAATTTAGAAGAGAAAACAGGAACAAGGATTGAGGTTACTGATTTGAATTCAGAGATAGCGGCTGAATTGGATAGTGAAGAATTTGAAAACGAGGTGATTGAACATATTCAGCGTCGAGTAGGATTAGATATTGCATATGGTATAGTGATAGTTGTGAATGACAAAAATTTGGTTGGAAATAATATAATCTTAATTGACAATGAAGAAATCGAACCTGTCAAGGAAGAGTATCAAGATGGGGATATTAATGTAAAGATACTGAGTGGAATAGCACCGCGTGAAGGAAAAAAGTATCCACCAGAAAAAGCTGGATGGTATATATATTGTAACGGAAGACTTGTGGTGGCAGCGGATAAGACATCTTTAACAACTTGGAAAGACATGGAAAATAAAAGTAGTGGTGTTGTATTTCATCATAATTATGCAGGGTTTAGAGGCATTGTCTATTTCAGCTCTAAACATCCTGAAAAATTACCGTGGAATACTACAAAAACAGGACTTGATGAGACGTCATTAGTATATTTACGAGCACGGGAAAAAATGTTAGAAATTTTTAAAATTACTAAAAATATATTAGATGATATAAGAAAAAATACAGAAGATAAAGATGACGGAATAGAAGAAACTATTGCTAAAATGCGAGGTACTGAGATGACAATAGAAAATGTCAATAAAGTAAAAGAAAACAGAACGATGAATATAAAAAATGTATCGATAACAACTATTCCGAATGTGACAATTAATTATAAAAAGCCTAAGGAAGAAGTAGAAGAACTTAAAAAAGTACTAGGAGTAAAATCCTATAGAGAGGTTGGAGAAAAAACATTTGAATACTATAAAGATGCGGAGTGTTGACATATGCCAGGAAGTGATCAGAAAATAAACTATCAAGTACGCCCGGCCAAATCCATAGAGAGAAAAATGCTATGTGATTTGATAAGGGAAGTACAATTGATGAGAGCGGATGGAGAGATGAGATATATAGGACTTGGTGCAAAGTATTTTACAGATTTTCTTCTGCTTCATAATGAGTTTGGAATTACAGACATGATTAGTATTGAATCGGAAAAAGATCGACAAATTAGGTATGAATTTAATAAGCCGTTGAAATGCATTCAAATGTGGTATGGTACAACTAATGAAGTGCTTCCACAAATAGATGGATTTGAAGAAAAAATGAATTTAATATGGTTGGATTATGATAATTCATTTGAAGATTCTATGCTTTTAGACATTGAAACTATTTGTAGAAATTTAAATGTTGGAAGTATGTTTTTTGTGTCGTGTAATTATTCTTTTAGGGGTGAAAAACCATCAGAAAAAATGGAAACATTTAAAAATAATGTTGGAGATTTTTTTGATGAGACAATCGAAAAGAGTAATTATACATCAAAAAAAATTCAGCATGTTATTAAAAAATTAATAGATAAACAAATAAATAAAACTATAAATATGAGAAATCGATTAGATTCCAACCATATTGAATATTTGCAATTATTATTTCTAACGTATAAAGATGGGGCACCAATGATGACAATAGGGGGGATTTTGGTAGATGATAAATTAAAAGAAAAGATTAAAAGAAGCAAGATATTTGATAAATATACATTTATGTCATGTGATGAGAAATCTTTTGCGATTGAAATTCCTAAATTAACGAATAAGGAGATACAATTGATATTGAAAAATCTCCCATTATCAAAGGAGGATTTTTTGGAACAGGAGCAAAAGTTTTATGGAATTGGATATGAAGAAATAAGTAAATTTGAAAAAATATATAGATATTATCCGTATTATTCAGAAGGTTTTTTTAATACATAGAGTGGATGAGTAAACTAGCTACATAATATGTAATCGGTGTTGGAGAAGTTAAAACATTTGAGGTAAGGGAAGGACTTTTTCGCCTGTTATGAAAATAAAAGTGCATTGGATTTGTGTCTAATGCATTTTTTATACATTGGAGGTTTGTGGAAAGATAGTAAATATTAAATCTAGTGTTTATGTATATTTATCCATATTCTTATTTTTCAACGGAAGTTATTAAATATTGACTGTGTGGGAATGAATCTAACTGCCCACTTATGCGATGGAATTTTGGAATAAAACTTTAGGCTTGATCACAGAGCTGACTTGAAATTTTAAATTCCAGTGCACAGGTAAATTCCACTGTGTCTTTAAAAATTGCTTGAAATCGAATAATTTTAGAGAAAAAATATTGGATTTCTGTTATAATCATAGTAATTCATGGCGAAATTCTCTTTTTTTCTGTATAGCAAACAAGCCACTGGAAGGTAGTGTGTCAGGCTAAATTCCACCGGCCACATTCAAAAAATGTGAAAAGTTTACTTATAGTCTGACAGCAGGTTTTTTCAATGAATTATCGGGTAAAGCGTATCAGCGTGGGCGTCAGATTGACCTCGTCAGGGGCAATGCGCCTGAGCTGAAATGCTTTTAAGGTTTCTTCTCCCAGAGTTTCCAGTGCTACATCGTAAGGGGTTCTGCCCTGAAGGCTTTCTCTCGGGGTGGAATTGATATGGCTTACGATCAGGTTGACATCCCACTGGGTCAGAAACTCAAAGTTTGTTTTTTGGGCAGGATCATCCGGAGCATGGTATGTGCCTGCTCTAGACCGCCTTTCTGCCCACTGCGCATAGGGTCGCAGTAATAGATACTGGTACGCTGGATCCCTGTAAAACCGGTTTCCAGGGATTCCGGATCTCCAAACTCGGATCCCCTGTCAGTGAGAATGTATTCAAACAGTGTCTGAAAATCATAAGTACCAAAGCGCTTTTCCAATCGGTCAAAGATGAGTCTTACAGCACCCTCTGTGTTACGGTTCATCAGGAATGCAAGAAACAGCTTTTCTCTTGTAAAAAAGAAAGTAAGCAGCGTTTTGGAGGAACCGGAGGCAGAATGCACGGTATCCATTTCCACAAAGGAAGACAGTTCCAACTGTTGGAAATCGGTGTAGGTCCGGTTTTGGAAAACACGGCGGTCAGAGATCTGTGTTTTGTGAACCTTTCGTGGTTTGAATTTCACTTTACGCTTCAAATCAATGTTTCTTGCGGTCAGGATCCCCATGTCGAGATAGGTGTAAACGCTACGCACAGACATCTTCAGTTCCGGATGGTTCGTAATGATCTGGTAAGGAGACTGTCCCTGCGTAAACGTCAAATCCTGCGCCTTGGCTAATTAGTTTTTTTATGCCACACTCTAAATAACACGAAAAAACTATTAGTTTTTTAGAGGAGGCTAAAGCGTATGGATCAATTAACTCACACTGTCCGCAGGTCGAACTGGATAAACATCATTCGACAGTGCCAGGACAGACCGGCAGGCACTACGGCAAAGCAGTGGCTTGCTGAAAACGATATTTCTGAAAAATCTTACTATTACTGGCTCCGAAAGATCCGCCGGGAAGTCTGTGAACAGGAGGGACTCCAGGAAGTCACCAACCCGTCTATCCTCTCTTTTGTAGAAATCCCGGTAAAAACTGCTCTGGACACAACACCGGTGCCAACCGTCCCGGCAGCAATGACTCCGGTTGCAGTGATCGGATCAGGCCGCCTGACGCTGGAATTATCAAACGATATTTCAGAGTCCCCGCTTTGCAGGCTGTTGCAGGAGGTGCTTCATGCTTGAAGATGCTGCCGGTATCCGCAGAGTCGTGATTGCCTGCGGATGTGTGGATCTGCGCAAAGGGATCGATGGGCTGTCCATGATCATCGGAGACAGATACCATCAGAATCCTTTTGAAAAAGGAACTTTATTCCTATTCTGTGGCAGACGGTCCGACCGCATCAAGGGACTTCTATGGATGGGAGACGGTTTTCTTCAGCTCTACAAACGGCTGGAGGCAGGTTCCCTGTCCTGGCCGAGAACCAGCGAAGAGGCCGCAGACCTTACAGAGGAACAGTTCCGTTATCTTATGATGGGGCTGAATCCCCTGAACCCCAAAGTCAGGGAAGTAACACCGCAAAAGCCCACCTGATCTTTGTGCAAAACATAGATTTTTTATGCCTGTCATCCGGTCAGATCCATTCCCGGTGTTACAGCCTCTCTGAACGCTGTTTCCTGGTCTGTGACGTATCCACAGGAGGGTCCGGATAAAATTTCAGCACCTTGAAAACTTTATATTTCCCTGGCTCTATGACCATCACACCGCCATACAGGCATAGGCAGAATGACGAAACCTGCGGGGGTGCCGGTTCGCAATCCTTTGTGTTTTCTGGTATAATGAAAACAGTTTAAGGAGCGGGACAATGGCAGACAGACATACACTGGAAGAACTGAATAACTGCAGCAGGGAAGAACTGATCACCATCGTTCTTATGATGCAGGGACAGCTGGATACCCTGAATGAGAACATCGAGCGGCTGATCGAACAGGTACGCATAGCGAACAGCTATCGTTTCGGAAAACACACAGAAACGCTGGATTCCATAGATGGTTAGCTGTCCTTCTTTGATGAGGCAGAAAGCTGCTGCGATCTGTCTGTCCCGGAACCTGCTGCGGAGGAAGTACTTCCATCCCGACGTAACCATAAGAAAAAAGGGCAGCGGGAAACGGATCTGAAAGATTTCCCGGAAGAGATCCTTCCTCCTTATCAGGTATCCACAGAAGAACTGGATGCGTTTTATGGTGCAGGCAACTGGCGCAGAATGAAGGATGAAACCTACAAAAGACTGCGCCATGAGCCGGAATCCTGGACGGTGGAAATCCATACCGTGGAAGTCTATGTAGGCACTGGCGGAGATCATCAGGACGAATTCTTACGTGGAAAGCGCCCCGAGGACCTTCTGCGTGGAAGCATCGTTACTCCTTCCCTGCTTGCATCCATTCTGAATGTAAAATATGTGAACTCCTCTGCACTGCACAGAGTCGAGCAGGAGTTTCAACGCAATGGTGTAAATATCTCCAGACAGACCATGTCGAACTGGATCATCCGGTGTGCTGAGAAATATTTCGAACCGTTTGTGGATCGTATGAAGCAGGAACTGCTGTCCCTGCCGGTGACGCAGTCAGACGAAACACCGACACAGGTGATCGGTGACAGTGACCGTCCGAACAGTAAATGCTACATGTGGGTACACCGTTCCGGGGAGTTCTATAAGGAACGTCCTGTGGTGATCTACGAATACCAGAAAGGCAGGGATCACGAAAAGCCGCTGGAGTTTTACCGGAACTACAAAGGAGTTCTGGTCACGGACAGTCTGGAGCAGTATCATCTGCTGGACAAAAAACTGCCGGGAGTGACAAACGCAAACTGTTGGGCACATGCAAGAAGAGCCTTTGCAGATGCCGTAAAGGCAGCGGATAAAAAGGATCCCCTGTCAGTAAAAAATTCCGTGGCATACCAGGCATTACAAAAGATCGCAGAATTCTACCGGATCGATACCGAACTGAAAGAACTTCCGGCAACGGATCGCCTTACACAGCGGCAGACAAGGATAAAGCCGCTGGTTGAGGATTTCTTTGCGTGGGCAAAACAACAGGCTGCAGAATGTGCGGTGCCTCCGAAATCCAGGACCGGACAGGGACTAAATTTCGTCATCCATCAGGAAAACTATTTAAAGGTATTTCTGACCGATGGGGATATCCCAATCGATAACTCCGCTTCCGAACGGGCTATCCGGACTTTCTGTATCGGCAAAAAGAACTGGATGTTCCATAACACAGCAAAAGGTGCCAGAGCCAGCGCTCTTGTTTACAGTATTTCAGAAACAGCAAAGCTGAACAATCTGCGCCCATACTGCTACTTCAGGTATATCCTCACGGAGCTGCCTAAGTATTGTGACGAAAAAGGAAATATAGATCCGGCAAAACTGGATCAGCTGATGCCCTGGGCAGAGGAGTTTCCCGAGGAATGACGGAAACCACGCCGCTCATAAAAGCGACGTTAAATTTAAGGGTAGGCGCAGGATTTGACGTTTACGTCCCTGCTCGATCAGAGGACTGATGATCCTGTCTTTCTGGTGAAGTTCCTGTCTGGTCATGCTGATACCGGAGCGGGACTCCTTAAGGCATTCCCGATATTTGCGGTCAGCAAACCTGGCATTGTAAGTGTATTTGTGAGCAATGGTGCAATGGGAAATCTGTTTATCATAGCCATTGCAGACATAAGGAGCTTTATCGAGCCTGCTGCAACGTTCCTTTTCAAAGTCAGGGCAGGTCTGGTTGCAGGTAAGGCAGGAAGTACACTTGATACCGCAAAGAAGGATTTTGCCACAGGCATTGGCCTTTTTACAATGGTAGCGGTGGACACAAAAGTTTTTGGCATTATAAAAGGTACCTTTGTGATACCAGTCGGACAGGCGGTGCGCTTTCACCTCTTTGGAAATGGTAATGGGATCCTTACAGAGGAAGCGTGCGATGTCCTTAAAAGAAGTACCTTTGGAAAGCTCATTCTGGATGTAAATACGATCATCCAGAGTTAAGTGTTTCTGATTACCGGGTATATATTTACTCATAGTATATTATTCCTCCAACTGCTGTCAGAAGGAAAGATAAGCCTATCACTCTTATATGAAAGAGTAAATATCAACTGTGCGGGAGTAAATTCCACCGCATAAGCGGGCGGTGGAATTTAAATAAAAAATTTAGGGCTTGATCACAGAAAATATAAATAGCGTGCAAACCCAAGTGCTATGTGATAAAATTTATAAAAGTAAAATGAAAGCGTAATTTATATCAAATAATTATAATAAAACTGTTTTAGAAGTGATTAAGACCGGAAAATTGGACAGACAGTTTGATAAATATTTATAAAAGAATATGCTTGCAGATTATTCAAGAGAATTACGCAGATCGAAAGGAAATTATAATGGCCAAGAAACAAAAGTTTACTTTTATAGATTTATTCGCTGGTATAGGTGGGATGCGCCTGGCTTATGAGAGCGCAGGAGGAAAATGTGTATATTCCAGTGAGTGGAATAAATATAGTCAGCAAACATATAAAGCAAATTTTGGGGATGAACCAGATGGAGATATTACCAAGGTAGACGCAGAAAAGGATATTCCGGATCATGACATTTTAGTGGCTGGTTTTCCGTGTCAGCCGTTTTCCATTGCAGGAGTATCTAAAAAACAAAGTATGGGAAGAGCTACAGGTTTTGAAGATAAAACTCAGGGAACACTTTTCTTTGATGTGTGTCGCATTTTAAAGGCGAAGAGACCGAAAGCTTTCATGCTTGAGAATGTGAAGAATTTATGCAGCCATGATAAAGGAAATACTTTTAGAGTAATTAAAGAATCTTTAGATGAATTAGACTATGAAGTATTTTATCAGGTACTTGATGGACAAAACTATGTGCCGCAGCATCGTGAAAGAATAGTTATAGTAGGTTTTGACAGAGAAAGATATGGAAATGATATTCAGTTTGATTTTAAACTTACACCTGTGAAGCCGAAGCCGGTAATGAGTGATATATTGGAGAAAAAGGTAGATCCGAAGTATACCCTTTCAGATAAGCTGTGGATATATCTTCAGAATTATGCGGCAAAACACAGAGCTTCTGGAAACGGGTTTGGATATGGAATAGCACCAATAGATGGAGTATCAAGAACATTAAGTGCCAGATACTATAAAGATGGGTCAGAGATTTTGATTGCGCAGGAAGGAAAGAATCCCAGACGACTTACGCCAAGAGAATGCGCAAGGTTACAAGGTTTTCCTGAGACATTTATTATTCCTGTATCAGATACACAGGCATACAGACAATTTGGAAATTCAGTAGTCGTGCCGTTAATGACCAATGTAGCAAAACTTGTGGTAAAAAAAATAAATGAAATGGAAGTATAGTGTGAATAAGGGGGAAACAGGATGAGCAGAGAAATATTAGAAGGGGCGATAAGATCTGTTTTTAATTGTGAACAGGCATTTTGCAAGTTTCTATCGGCAAATGATGCAGGAGCAACGGGAGCTCATCAGGCGGGAATATTAATTTCTTTAAAAGCAAGTACCATGCTTTTTAGGGAAAATTTGCAGAATGAAAATATTTTAAAACGTGTAGTGAAAATAAAATGGAATAATGACTTTTCTACGGATAGTTGTTTTACATACTATAGCAGTAAAAAAGAGTTACGGATCACACAATTCGGTAAAGGCTTTCCTTTTTTAAAGCCGGAAAATACAGGGGCTTTATTTGTTCTCACTAAAGAGAGTGATGATGACTACAATGGCTATTTTCTGGAAAGAGAACAAGAAATAGATGAATTCCTGAATACATTTAATATAAGTCCTACGGATACAAATAATATAATTGATACATCGGAGGCAACTGCAGAGGTGCGTGAAAAAAGTATAATCCAGGAATATATCAGTAATTTCAGAGTGGAATTTCCTGCTTCTGAGGTTATGTCGTATGTCGCAAGACACGTTCATAGGCGAATATATGGACACGCTGATTATAGTGTCAGCAATCCGGATAATGTCATTATAGAATGGACAAATATGGAATATAAGTTATTTAGATATTTGGAACATGAAAGATATAATGATGTGATTACAAAAGGATTTAAATCAGTTGATGAATTTGTTTCTATGGCAAATATGGTTCTAAACAGAAGAAAAAGCAGAGCGGGAAAAAGTTTGGAACATCATCTTGCTGCAATATTCGATGATAACCAGATAGTGTATACTTCTCAGGCTGTGACAGAAGGAAAGAAAAGGCCAGATTTTATATTCCCTTCGGAAGAAGACTATCATAATATGAGTTTCCCGGTAGATAAATTGGCTTCACTTGCAGCAAAAACAACTTGCAAAGACAGATGGAGACAAGTGATAAATGAGGCAGATCGACTGAGAGACAAGCCTAAGTATTTGTGTACATTACAACAAGGGATTTCGCCAACTCAAATGGATGAAATGCAGGCGGAAAATGTAGTTCTTGTTGTACCAAAACCGTATATTAGTTCTTATCCGAAAGACAAAAGAGATCGCTTGTGGACGATTGCCAAGTTTGTTAATTATATAAGGGAGATAGAGAACAACTAATGCCAGATGTACTAACTCCAGAGCAAAGAAAAAGAAACATGAAAAATATAAAAGCAAAAGACACCAAAATAGAGGTGATTTTGCGAAGAACTTTATGGAACAAGGGATACAGGTATAGAAAGAATTATAAGGGCTTACCCGGATCGCCAGACATTGTTCTTACAAAATATAAAATCGCAATATTTTGCGATGGAGAATTTTTTCATGGCAAAGACTGGGAAAAACTAAGCAGACATTTGGAACAGAGTGCAAACGGGAAATTCTGGATTGAAAAAATATCCAAAAATCGTCTACATGATGAAGAAGTAAATAAAGAATTACTTTATGAAGGATGGACAGTATTGAGGTTTTGGGGTGATGACATTAAAAAGCATGTTGACGACTGCGTAAAGGTAATTGAAGAAACTATTTTCGATCTTAAAAATGCAAGCGATTAAAGTTACATTAGACAGTGTGTAAAGTACAATAATGATGTTTGGTTTCTGGAGAAAATATTGGGGATAAAATATGGAATTCACAAGTGTTGAATTAGATATGCAAAAAAGAGAAATACGAGATGGATATAAGTATGTAGAAAAAGTATATGCTGTATATCCGCTGCTAGGAAATTGTACAATAAAAAAGGATGCACTACAGAAAATAAACAGTACAGCGAAATACTGTCTTGATCTGGCTGTTGATATGCCTTCCAGAGTACTTCCGGATGATGCACATATGTTTATAACACTTGCAACAATAAATTATGCAAAACATTGGAATTCTTCTGATGAAAGTAAATTTACAAAATATATAACAATGCAATTCGGATATAAAGATGACTCGGGTAAAGTCTGGAGTATTATATCCAAGTCAATTGAAAGAGCACTTAAGGTTAAAAATAGATTTTTTCTGAAAAATAACGGAGGAAGAGAGTTCTATGAAACTGTGCTCATTCATTCTTTTGGTCCTGAAAATTCTTGGGACGCTGTCTTTGATCTGCTGTTTGATTTCCTAAAAAATAACTTACGATGGAATTACATAAAAGGAGATCCGTTAATTCGGAAAATGGTCGAAGTTCTCAAAAATCGCTTTGATGGTAACAAAGATGATATCGATGAATTGTTAATTAATACGACTGTTTATAATATCCGACTTGGTGCAAGGAGGATTATTCAGTATCGACCGTTGTACGCAACAAGTATTTTTGAACGGATGTTGAATAGAATCAATTTACTTGTACATAATAGGCAACCAGAAGCAAAAGTATACTATGACAATCTTATAGATGACTGGTTTGTAAAATCGATTAATAAAATGGTAGGAACTGAGAAAAAACAAATTTTCAAAATCACGAGGAATATTGAAGATACAGCACTTTCTTATTCTAAAATCAGGCCCTTTATTTCATTAGAAAACAATGTCATTATAGTTCATATACCAACAATCAGACTGGAAAGCGTAGAAGCGCAAAATGTAGAAGTGATTATTTATAATGACGGGAGAGTAATCAAAAAAAATAAATTGGAAGTTTATGGAAATGAATTAGGAAAGACGGCAAGTGGAGTAAATATTTTACTAAACATACGAGATGAGATAGATTTTAACGTTAGTGTAAAAATAGTATGTGATGATACAATAATATATGATTCAGAAAAATCTTTATATAGAAAGATTGTTGCTTTTAAAAGGAATAAAGAGTGTAGTGTTAATAATCTGAAGATTGGAAACTATAAGTTATACATAACGGATTACAGCAAATTAGAAGTTGAAAATGTAGATATTGTTTGATATTGTCAATATTGGTTGACACATTTATCTCAAAGATATCATTTCCTATGCAGCCAGGCCCAGAGATTGGTAGTATCTCTGACGCTTAATCATAGGAGGAAGCCCACCGTTGGCAGAGCAGATCCTCCTGTTGTTCCAGTAACTGATGAAATATCTCCAAATAAGAACTCTCAGCTCATCCGTGGTCAGGCTTTCCGTATTGTAGCGGTCATAGAGAAGCTCGCTTTTCATTCTGGCCCACATGCTTTCACATCGAGCATTATCGTGGCACCTGCCACCATCACTGTTCATGCTTTGTATAATGCCATATTTAGAAAGCGCCTGACGGTAGGTTTCACTGGTATATTGTCTTCCTCTGTCGGAGTGCACAATGGCACCTCGCAGATCAGGATGCGCCAGATAGGCATTATCCAGTGTATGCTCACACAGAGTTGCCTTCATGTTTGTTTCCATTGCCAGTCCCAGAACGCTGGAATCAAAGCAGTCGAAGATGGCTGAAACATACAGTTTTCCATCTTTTGCCTTGATTTCTGTGATATCAGTTACGCATTTTTCAAGTGGCTTATCAGCCTTGAACTCTCTCTTCAGAAGATCATCTGACTTACGTGCTTCCCGATCAGCCTTGGTAATGCCATTTGGCTTGCGCTTTGGCCGATGGACAAGTCCTATTTCATCCATAACCCTGTAAACGGTTCGTTCACTGGGGATCTTGATTCCCGTCGGATTCTTAAGGAGCAGTGCTTGGTACATGCGAATACGTCCATAGGTATCATTGCATTCATCCTCAGCATGGATCACTCTCATGGCATCAGCAAGATCCTGATATTTCCAAGGGCGATCTTTAATAGCAAGATATTTGTAGAAACCCTGGCGGCTGACGCCAAGCATCCGGCAATAGAATGAGAGTTTTCCCTTAATCACGCCGTCTTTCGTTTTTATGGCAATGAACATCATTCTTTGGTTCTTGCTGACTTCCGACGGCTGGCTGCGAAAAAAGCGCTTGCTTCCTCGAGAAATTCATTTTCCTCTTTCAGACGCCGGATTTCTTTGTCCTGATCTTTAACGCGTTTGCGGAGCATGGCAAGCTCCTCAGCAAGACTCATCGCGCTTTCCGGAGTATGTGCACCGTCGCCAATATCCAATGTGCCTGCTCTAACTGCTTTCAGCCATGTGTGGATGGTTCCTTCTGTGATACCTAATTCTTTGGCTGCCTTAGCACCGCCGATTTCTTTGGCAAGTTTGACAGCCTGGATCTTATATTCCTGGTCGTATTTACGTTGGGTTCGTGACATTGAGAGTTCCTCCTTATTCTCTTTTATTATACATGAATTCCTTGAGAATAAGGTGTCAACTTTATTTATACAACATCAGTTGATTGCGATGGAAAGATTTACGAAGTATGTTTAAAAGAAAATTTCTCTATAAAATATGGGCATAAAATTCTTGCCATGGATATGGCAAATATTCACGAAGCACAAATAATTGAACCAGAATTTATTGCAGGATGCGTATATAATTGTATGACGGATAAACTTCCAATCGTCAATTATAGTGATTCATACAAAGTGTTTATAGATAGTTCAAGGAACGTAGATTCAATAAATGTAGTGATAAACGACAGAAGAATTAGTATAGAATCTTTTCTGCAAAGTATTGAAAATGATGTACAAATTTTTGAGATACCAATAGAAAAGTTTTCAAAAATAGGAGAATGTATTAGCTTTGTGATTCTGGATTATAAAGCGGAAATTCCTATGTATAATAGCCATTTTTTTGTCGCAGATGATTTTTCATATGCATTTAATAGAAGGATATATGTAGACGATGATGATTATTATAAAGCATACCTGAGTTATAGTTTGAATAAAAAAGATTTAAGAGTTGAGTTTGGAAAGGAAGACAGGTTAATTGAAATAGCTTATTTATTTGGATCTATAGATATAAACATACCGTGTATCAGGTATAAATGGATTAATATTGATAATATTTATGCGGGAGAATGTATATGGTATCAGGACATATTGCCCGAAACCAGACTTGTTTTTGAAAATAATTCAATATTCAATGTTTCTATAGAGTTTGGAAGTCATATTTTTAAAGGGAGTGACATCAGCTTATTTCCAATAATAGAAATGGAAAGACAGGGGGCAAAATATAATTGTGCCGTTTTGCTGAACGTAGATAATAGAAAATATATGATTGCCCAGATATATTTTTCTGAAATGTTCACAAAAACACCAGTATTTTCAATGCTCAATAATGAATTATTATGGGATGGTGGATTGAACTATATTGGTAACCGAAAAAACAGACTGGCTTTACAGTTATTTGATAAGAAAAGCATAAAGTATGAAATCCCTCTTATTTTCGATGAAAACAGAGTAACCAGTTTAGAAAATTTTGAGGATGGGGAGTATTCTTTTTCGGTTGTTGATATAGATCAGAATGCTGAAGTGCTTGCTCAAGATATTCAGTTTTTTGGAAATCCAAATAAATATAGATTTACGAATAAGACACTAGAGATTCATTATGTAACAGAGGATATAGAAGCCGATTCTCAAAAATTGGAAGTTAAGCCGGTATATGTTGAAAATATTAAATACTTAAAAAGAGATTTTGTACCTTCGGAGGATGATATTTTTGATATATATGAAGGGATAATGTATTACAAGCGCTATGATGGGTCTAAAAAATATTATTCGAATAAATATGAGCAAAGAGGAAACTTTACATATTATCAGGTAAATCCTGTTCTTATCATATATATCAACGATACTTATTTAAGAATAATAAATCAGGATGGAGAAGGGCTCTATTGTTTTGATAATCGAGTAGAAACTCCAAGATATGAGATTACTGACAGGGAACCAAATAAAGGTGCAAAGAATTATAGAGACATACTGTTTTACATATATGATGCAAATGTTGTTTCGGAACATAAAAAGGCGTCAAAGATTATTATATCTAATGTAAAAATACAGAAAGAAAGTATTTTTGATAAGTTTGAAATGGTAGAACAAGACAATATCATAACATTACCTGTTTCTACAAGACAGTTAATTAATGCAGGACCAGGAACGGGAAAAACATGGGTTTTAATTGAGAGAATAATATATTTACTTAATGAGCAGAATGTTTCCCCTGAGGAAATAGTAGTACTTTGCTTTTCGAGAGGTGCAGTGGAAGTAATACATAAACGGCTTGCGATAGAAGCATTAAAAGGGCGTGTGTCAGATGAAATAAATTATATTGACGTGTGTACATTTGATTCATTTGCTTCCAAATTGTTGTACTGGGTAAAAGATAATACAGAGAATATTATTGCCGATAGGAATATCGGTATGCTTGATTATGATGAAAGAATCCGGACATTTGTAGAAGTTGTGAAAAAGAATAAAGAGTTGATTTCTCAGTGCAGCCATCTGTTTGTAGATGAGGTTCAGGATCTTGTGATGGATCGTGCAAGAATGGTGTTGGACTTGATTAGATCGTTACCGAAAGAATGTGGCGTTACTTTATTGGGCGATTCTTGTCAGGCTATATACGACTATCAGGTAGAAAATGATAGTATGTCGTCTGCATTGTTTTATAAAAACATCTGTGAGCGTATGAATGGAATAGAATATTATACATTCAAGCACAATTACAGGCAGTCAAACAATTTGGCAATTCTTGGAGAAGAGTATAGAAAGGCTATATTATCCTGTGATATTGCAAAATGTAATAATTATTGGGATAAGCATGTTTCGGCTAAAATAGAAAGATTTGAAGAATATGAGATAGATAAAATTACAAGTAATGAAATCCAACAGCTTCTTGATATGGGGTCAGTTGGAGTACTAACAAGAACTAATGGACAGGCACTTAAGATATCTGCCGAGTTCAGAAAAAAAGGCATAGAACACTCACTCAGCAGGAGATTATCAGATAATTCTTTTAATAAATGGATAGCACTTCTGTTCAATTCTGTAGACTATATGTCTTTGGAAAAAAGTGATTTTATACAAGAGTATGAAAAAATATCTTCTATGAGTAATAATGTAGATGCAGAAGAAGTATGGAATGAATTGCAGAATTTATGCAGGACATCAGCAGATCATATTGGTATAAAAGATATACTTTATGAAATATGGAATGGGGCACAGAGTGTATTGTTTTATGAAAAACAAGAGGATTGTAGTTTAACAATTACCAATATACATAGAGGAAAGGGTAAGGAATTTACTACTGTACTTATTGAAAATAGCATTTTTGAAGAGAGAGAAAAAACACTTGATGAGCACAAGGTATGCTATGTGGCATTGACCAGAGCACGAAGTAATATATACAAAATTACATCACAATGTAATTTTATGAGTATTGATAAGGAGGGCGATAGAAGAAGCTATGAAGCAAAGTATGGACGAAACGGTAAGAGACATTTATCGAAGATTGAAATAGGACTTGGCAGAGAAGTTGATATACGCTCATGCGTTACAATACCGGGGGTACAGGTCTTTTTAAGAAATAATTATGCAGATCTGAGAGGAAAAGAAGTGATATTGTTAAAGGATAATCATGTATTGGAACAAGTCAATTACAGGATTATTTTGAAAGATTCCGGCAGGGAAATTGGAAAAACAGGTCAGGTATTTTATGAATCTATGGTTAGAATCCTGAGAGCTATCTATAGATTACCTGAAAATACAGTTCCTTTTTTTTCTGTATTTCCAAACCAGATAAAAGAAGTATTTATAGATGATATTGTCTCGGTTATAGGAAGGGCGGATGGAACAGAGAGCGGAGTTAAGCTATACGGAGACATGGTAACATGGAATGTAATTAGTCTTGTAGGATATGGTGTGGTCGAATATATATAGGGAGAAAAGAAAATGGAAAAATATAAAAGTATATATAAAGCAAGAGAAGAGATATTGGATATTGTAAAGAAAGATATTATTGGACCGGTAGATACGGAGGAAATATTGGTTGAAAATCCAACGCAATATTATATATCGGGGAAATTATATCCTTTGACAGAGGGTAAGGAGAATGATGATCTGGAAGATGTGACAACAAACAATGCTGCTGAAATGAATACAGATATATATGATGTAACGCTTGCATCATCAAACTTACGAACCCCTGGTTCAATGGGGATAACTTTTACATTGAAGGCCGGGATTAAGAATTTCAATGTAAACTTGAATTATGCTACCTATAAAAATTGTACCTTAGACAATTTGACAGAAGATAAAGGTAAAATTGAGAAATATGAGAAGGACATTGACGAAAAAACAATATTTTGGAAAAGAACAGAATACAATAAAAATTTTTCATTTAGTGTAGGAAAGAATGAGTCCTATGTAGTCGCAGGGGATTTTTACATAAATTCTTATACGCATAAAGTATTTGGAACGGGTGAGAGTGTAATAACGGTTGTTGCTGCTAATAAACATCGGATAAAGGAATATGATTATATAGAAATAAACAGACATACCATATTTCAACCGGAAATAATGGTGACGTCCGGTGAAAATAAAGGAAAAGTATTTACATATATCAGGCACCAGATCGATTTGGAAAAGGCTCCTGAGAATGCGGAATTGGATATGCTATATTCAAATAGTAAATGTTATGGTCAGGGACATGGTTGTGCTGTGGAATGGGATACAGAAGATGAAGATGTCAGATATGTAAAAAGCTCTTTTTTGCCAAGATATAATTTGTTGCAAATGAAAGCAGCTCAAATAGAGGGAACCCCGATATTTAATATGAGGTATTTATATACTGCTGATGGAAAAGAAGTAATCACACATTTATATGATTTTATTGAAAATTACGAAAAATGGATAAAAAATCTTGAGAGTAGAATTGAGGAAAAGGAGTATAAAGAGTTTCATGAGGCAGCGATAGAAAATGTAAGTAAGTGTAAGAATGTGTCCTCAAGAATAAAAAAATCTATATCAATGTTAGAGAAAAGTGAGGCTGTTAATGGAAACGAATGGAAAGCTTTCCGTTATGCGAATGAAGCAATGTATATGCAACGGAAGCAATCATTACTAAAATCAAATAAGATACCGGTGGACGAAAATATTAATTGGTACCCTTTCCAGCTTGCATTTATGCTACTTGAAATAGGATCATTTATTGAACCCGAAGGGGATGAACGGAAGCTGGTAGATTTATTATGGTTCCCGACAGGAGGAGGAAAGACAGAGGCGTATCTCGGAATTGCTGCATTTGTTATTTTTTATAGAAGATTGTCTTATATAGAACAGGCAGATGGCGTAACTGTTATTATGAGATATACATTGAGATTATTAACTATTCAGCAATTTGAAAGAGCCAGCATATTAATATGCGCGTGCGATTTACTAAGAATAAAATATAATATTCCTGGTACGGAAATATCAATAGGATTATGGGTAGGAAATAAGCTGACACCGGGGACATTGGAAGCGGCAGACCTTGCATTGATGAAATTAATGAATGGAGCAGATCTTGGAAATGATGAGGCCGATCCTTGTCAAGTCAAGGTTTGTCCATGGTGTGGTGAAAAGCTTTACACTAAGGATTATTCCGTGGATAGAGTAAGAAAGAAAATGCTCATAAGATGTCGGAATAAACAATGTGAATTTAACCGAGAGGATGGTATTCCCATTCATCTTGTTGATGAAACAATTTATGAATATAGGCCAACTTTTATTGTAGCAACAGTGGATAAATTTGCACAGATAACATTACAGGATAAGCCAGCAACGTTATTTGCAGTAGATAAAAAAAACCTTCCGCCAGAGCTTATTATACAGGATGAATTGCATCTTATATCAGGTCCGTTGGGAACAATGACTGGAATTTATGAAGCTGCAATTACTAAGATTTGTGAAAGAAATAATATTCCAATTAAAATAATAGCGTCGACAGCAACTATCAGAAACGCAGGAAAACAGATAAAAGCTCTTTATGGACGGCGATTTACTCAATTTCCACCGCAAGGTATTTCAGCAGAAGACTCTTTTTTTGCCGTTCGTTCGAATGAGATGGAACGGCCTGCAAGGTTATACGTAGGATGTATGGGAGTAGGCGCAACATTTACGACAACATTAATCAGAGTATATGCATCATGGTTATTCGCTTCAAGATATTTGATTGATAAAGGGTATGATGATGTAACTATTGATAATTTCTGGACGCTTACGGGATATTTTAATAGTATACGAGAACTGGGAGGAGCGCAGACACAAATTGTCGATGATATTCAAAGCAGATATCAATATTTGAAAAATAAGAAATTTGCTGATCTGATACCTAAATTTACGGGTAAGGATAAATATGAGTATGAGGTAGAATTGACTAGTCGCATGACAAATGATGAAATTTCAGATGTAATTCAGACGAAGCTTAAGATACCTTATAAAAAAGATCATACAGAAGATGTTTATGATTTTGTACTTGCAACAAATATGATATCTGTCGGTGTGGATGTTGGCAGATTAGGAACAATGGTAGTTGCTGGACAACCTAAAACAAATGCAGAATATATCCAAGCGACAAGTAGAGTTGGACGTGATAATCCTGGGCTTGTCTTTATGGTATATAACCCTTCAAGATCTAGGGACAAGTCTCATTATGAGCAGTTTTTGAGATATCATTCTGCATTATATAGATATGTGGAAGCTACCAGTTTGACACCGTTTTCAGACAGAGCCAGAGATAGAGGGTTACAGGCACTATTTGTTACTCTATGCCGTTACTTATGTCCAGATCTTCTGAATAATGAAAATGCTGCTAATTTTAATCCTGATAGTGAAGGAGTGAAAAGAGTAGAGGGTATTATATGCAAGTATGTACAGGAAGTAGATCCGTTAGAGCTTAATAATGTCATAAGGGAATTAAAAGACATTGAGAATAAGTGGGCGATAGAAGCAAATGGTGAATTATATTATAAGGGAAAGAATAAAAAGAGTCTGCTTAAGCCGGATATTGAGGAGGATGACAGATTTAGATGTATGAATAGTATGCGAAGTGTTGAAAAACAGTCGGGTATATATTTAATGGGAGAGACAGTATGAAATTCGGGTCGGTAAAAATGGAATCCAAAAAAAATGCTATAGGAAAACTTAGAAAAACACAGTTAATTACTACATTTGCGCCTGGAGCAATAGCAGATATGCCGGATTACTCTGTAATAATGGCAGCAACGGATTATTGGAATGGTAAAAGCCCGAGGCTATATGAGCCTAATTTACAGAGATTACTTGGTATAAAGTATTTTAAGGAACCGTATGCTACAGATACGGATAATCCGAAAGGAAATCCGGATATTCCAGCTTTTCGTTTTCCAAGAACACATTTTTGCCCCAAATGTGGGAAGTTAAAGGATTATAAACAGTTTGGAGACAAGAAGGGAAGAAAATGTTCATGTGGTACAGAATTGGTACCATCCCGTTTTGTGTGTGCATGTATAAATGGGCATTTGGAAGATTTCCCATACAAATGGTGGGTACATTATGGAAATTACAGTACTTGTCCTGATGCTGACAAGTGGGATAAACTGAAGATTAATTTTAATAATAGCACTGGAGGATTGTCCAGTATTGTAATTGAATGTACTTCTTGTGGCAAAAAACGTTCGATGGAAGGTTGTATGAGCAAAGAAGCGTTAAAGGGGTATAGATGTAGGGGCTGCCGACCTTGGATTGGAAGTGGAAAAGAAGCATATGATCCTGAAAAATGCGTGGCTCAGATGAGAACACTACAAAGAGGCGCTGCTAATGTATATTTTAGTGTAACGCAAAGCGCACTTACAATTCCCCCTTGGAGCAAAAAGATACAAAGCAATATTGAGGATAAGTGGGAGGAGCTGAAAGGATTTTGGGATGTTTGTGGACACAATGAAGATAGTTTTAGTCAAGCAATAGGTATATTATTAAAATCTCAATTAGAGATAGGAAAGTATTCTATTGATGACTATGTAAGGGCTTTTAAGAAGAGGCTGAATTTAGAAGGGGATAAAGAAGAGCTGTATACTGAAAAAATGTTGTATGAGGATGAATATAAAGCCTTGTGTAGTGGATATATTCCCGATGAGGATGAGATTGAACCAGAACAGTTTGTTGCTGAAGAAACAGAAGTGCCTGCGATGCTGGATGGGTACATTAGTTCTGTAATATTGGTTAAAAGGTTGAGGGAAGTCATGGCTGTAAAAGGATTTCGACGCATCACGCCGGAAAAACCGAGTCCGGATGATGATCGTTCTATTGGGGCGAATAGAAGAGAATTTCAACCATTGTGGAAAACTCCTAATGAATGGCTCCCTGCTATACAAATGTTAGGTGAGGGAGTATTTATCAGATTTGATGAGGATAGGTTGGAAAGATGGGAAACAAAGAACGCACAAAGATATAAAGTTATGGAAGACAGATTGGATAAATGCAATAGTAATATCGGAAACGGGAAAATGTCGCCCCGTTATGTACTTCTTCACACTTTTGCACATTTACTTATCAGACAGTTAACCTTGGATTGTGGATATTCTGGTGCTGCATTAAAGGAAAGAATATATAGTACATATCCTGATTCTACTGAGAAAATGGCGGGAGTATTAATTTATACATCTTCATCTGATTCTGACGGAAGTCTTGGGGGACTTGTGAGACAGGGAGAAGCTGAACTTCTAGGGGAAACAATATGCAATATGCTACAGGAGGCTTCATGGTGTTCTTCAGATCCATTATGTGGAGATTCTATGGCCCAAGGATATGAATCGTTAAACTATGCTGCGTGTCATGCGTGCACTTTGTTACCAGAAACAAGTTGCGAGTCCAGAAATTGCCTGCTAGATAGAGTCTCTGTAGTGGGAAAATATGATAATTATAATTTAGGATACTTTGGAAGTTTTATGGAGGAAAATGATGGCTAGAATGATACCGGCAACTATCAGTCCGGATGTTAAGAGTTCGGCTGAAAGAAAAATATTCAAATGGCTACAAAATTTAGAATGGCAAAATTGTATTGTTCTACATTCATTAGAGATGGCAGAACATGTAGATAACATATTTGGAGAAATTGATTTTGTTATTATCGCAGATGATGGAGTGCTCTGTATTGAAGTAAAAGGCGGAGTGGTAGCGCGAACGGAGGGTGTATGGTCATTTACTAACAGGTGGGGAAGAGTAACTCAGAAGAAGAAAGGACCATATAATCAGGTACAGGGAAATGAACAATCACTTAGAGAATATCTTACAAAAAGACTGGGGCAAAGGGATCCTATATCACGATGTCAGTTTGCGTGTTGCGTAATGGCTCCTGATTGTCAAATTACTATTGATAAGGATCCAAATATGAAAATTAAGGATAGAATTGACTTTATCCCTGAGATAACTTTTGATATGGGAATGACAAAGGATGATTTACCTGTTTTTTTTGAAAATTGCTTCAAATATTGGAAAGATGATATGATAAAACACGGAAATCGTCCGGGAGGAGGGCTCTCTCAGCATGATAAAAACAGGCTTGTTGAATTGCTAAGGGGCGATTTTGCCTTAGTGCCATCAATGGATGTAATATTACATAGAACAGAAGAAATACTTTTGTCATTAACTGATGAACAATATATGATTATGCAGAATTTTTACATTAACAAACGAATGCTTATATATGGACCAGCAGGTACGGGAAAAACTTTGTTGGCTATGGAGCAGTGCAGAAGAATGAAAGCAGAGGGAAAGAGGGGAGCATATTTATGCTATAACAAAATGATAGCAGAAACAGTTAAAACTGTTTTTGAAAATGAGGGGAATAACATTGATGTATATACATTACCAGGGATATTGATGAAATTAACAAAAGAGGCATATCCCGAAAGAGGGCAATTTTCGGATAATTATTTTAAAGAAGTATTACCTGCTTTATTTATAACAGGGGCAGAAACTTTTTTATCTGAAGAAATGAAGTACGATGTACTTGTTGTTGATGAAGGACAAGATTTAATGATTCCCCTTTATATTCAATGCATTGATAAAATGATAAAAGGTGGAATTGAAAAGGGACAATGGTCAATATATTATGACAAGAACCAGAATATATTTGGACAATACGAGGAAATGGATGCAATATGTCAAAAGTTAGAAGATATTGCGGCTTGCTATCCACTGTCTGTAAACTGTAGGAACACTAAACAAATTGCAACAGCTAACTGGTATATGACGAGTATAGATCAGGCAAGGATAATGAAAGCGGAAGGGGAGCAGGTTGAATACCATAAGTATAAAACTTTGGAAGATGAACGGAGACAACTATTTCAGCAAATTCGCAGATTGCACACCGAAGGTATAAGTAATGCAGATATTATAATATTATCACCCTATTTGTCTTCAAATAGTAAAAGTTGTTTATATGATTGTGAATTCCCGCAAGATATTGGAGAATTGCATTTTAACGAGTCTAGAAACATTAAGAACAAAAATGTGATTAATGCATATACTATACAGGCATTTAAAGGATTGGAAGCAAAGATTATATTATATATTGATGTGCAAGGGTTTATTCTGAATGAAAATAGATTACTGAATTATGTAGCAATATCAAGAGCAAAGGCATATCTTGAAATGTTTTATAAGGAAGAAATGGAGCCTGATAGGCAAAAAATGCTTCTAAAGACATTGAAAGAAAACAGCTGATGAATTAGTGGGATCTGTCATCGTTATCTCCTTGTATGCAATAGGCGATATACATGACTCAGAGGAAATGACATTATGAAAATACCAGTGATAAATAAGAGTGGTACACCTTCTGGATTTTATCAGGATGCAAATGGCAGATGGCATAGACCAAATGGTGACTTTGCATCAAATGCAGAAGTTGGAATAGCTTCACCTGCTAAAACAGCAACTGGAAGTCATGGTAATTCTTTGTCTGACCCTAGAACTAATTATGGATATGTCTTGGTGGATAAAGATACCAATGAGATATTAAAGTTTGGTGAAACCCTGTATCCAGAAACAAGATACTCTAAGAGTTATCAAGATACTCTAAGAGTTATTTGGAACAAAATAATGCTGTTATGAAAGTATTAGAATCAGGAAGTAAGGAATACATACATTATTGGCAATATGATATGAATAAGTATTTTGAATATATGTATGACGAATTTCCGCCATTATTAAAGTCGAAAGGATGGTAAAGATGGAATTAAATATTAATTCTCCAAAATATTATAAAGATGTATATGGGGTTGATGATGAGATATATAGACTATGCCAAGATATCTATATTTATTTTAAAGATAAATCATACAGCGAGATAATTAATATAATTGGCATTATTCCAATTATCGCTCCAAAAGAATTATTGGAAAATGGAAAATATAAAGAGGTAAAGCACTGTTCTGTTGCTTATGGATTTGCAGATGTTAATCTATTTATGGACTATGAAAAATATGTTGAAGCAAGTATGGATGAGAAGAAATCTATGATTGTAAAAAACGTTGTAGATTCGGTAAAAGCAATAAAAACAAAGGGTAAGATAGATTTCAATCATTTTAAAGAGGACATGATGAGCTTTTGTGAAATAAGTGGCATAAATTATTATTAATTATGTCTCCACTTAAGGACGCCCATCACCTAAAAAATTAACTATGGTCTTTAAATTAATCAGAATGGCTCTCGCCGAAGATAATGATATCCATGGATTAATTTAGAAATCTTAGAACTGGGTGCGCATAAGGGTATTTAAAACCAAACGTAACAATTTTGTAATATTTTCCTTGACGAACCCAAAACATCCATGTTACAACGGCACTCACCAGGGGGTATAAGGGGGGATGAGATATCTCCATAATACCCAAACGGAAACACAGAATCGAGGATGTTCTATTGGCGACAACCGCCATGGAACATTCTCGATTTTTCTGTTACATGATAATTCCGATAAAAATATCCCAAAGCATAACAAATTTTTGAACAGCAGGAAAAGTTATGCCATGTTAGGTTCTACCCAACGGCTTTGCCGGTGGGTGTCTTCCGGCTTATGCCGTCTAGGGCGGCATAAAGCCTTTAACCTGCACACATTTCGACCCTAATATTTTTCTTATATTTTCTAAAAGTAACTTCGTTCACACTTCCCCAACAAGCCTTTAATCTTCCATTATGGGTAACTACCTCGACTTCGCTCTTAAAATTGCACACAGGGGCAACACAGGCTCTCACAAGGGCAAGAGAAAGTTGGCTTGCCTGTCTGAAAATTATATTTGTGCATTATTACTGTTTTTCTCTGTTTTTGGTCTATGGCATAAAGCCAATTCTGCTCATTTTAGTGGTTCATATGAAAAAATCTGCTCCCAAATCAAAAAATTGACTTGTAACTGTTCTTTTTCAGAGTTAACATCACACACCACGAAAGCGATTCGTAAGTCTTTTGTGAGTCCTGTGTTCTGCAGGATGTATCCATCTCCATGAAAGTCAGCGGTATCCATTCGGGATATTTTGCGTCTGACCAGAAGTGGATAGGCTATACCACTCTTGCACACTTGGTTGCTGAAAGATGCGTAATTCCTAGAAAGATGCTTAACAGTTGAGATTGCCACTATTTTGCCAAACATTGAGAATGGAGCAGATTTTTATGATTAAAGAGAATTATATTTATGTGGGTATTGACCTACATAAGGAGACCCACACAGCAGTTATGATTGACTGCTATAATCAAAAGCTGGGAGAGATTACTTTCCCAAACAGACCAGCCGATTTTCCTAAGCTGGTAGCGAAAGTGAAAAAATGTAATACGGATGGTAAGACTATAGTTTTTGGTCTGGAGAATGCTTACGGTTACGGTAGAGCCTTAGCAGTGTGGTTGATTGACAAGGGGTATCTGGTTAAGGATGTAAATACCGCCATATCCCATCGACAGGCAAAGCACCGAGGTGCCATGTACCGTAAAAGCGACAGTGATGATGCGGAAGCCATTGCTCTGGCAACGTTAAACATGCTGGATAAACTTCCAGATGCGTATCCGAATGATGCGTACTGGTCACTTGGACAGCTGGTGCATCGTAGGGATAACATCATGAAACAGCGAACGAGGTTGGTTAATCAGCTTCATGAGCAGTTGTGCATTACGTATCCGTCTTACAAGCAGTTTTTTAACGATATTAGCAGACCAACAGCATTATATTTCTGGGAGCATTACCCATCCAGAAAGTACTTAAAGGGCAAGTCTGTGGAAGATTTACGGGCAGAACTTGTTCCAGTCAGCCACAATAAATGTTCTACAAAGACCTGCGAGAAAATCTTGGATGCGGTAGCCAGTGATAAGGTAAAAAACAATGCTTATCAAGATGCAAGGGATATGGTGACACTCAGTATTGTCAGTGATTTACAGCACTACGACAAACAGCTTGCTGAGGTAGACAAAATGCTGGAACAGATGTATAAGATGCTGGGCTGCACGCTTACAACCATTCCCGGAGTAAATGTTATCACAGCAGTGAAGATTCTTGCTGAAATCGGTGATATCAAACGCTTTAGTAATGCCAATAAACTGGCACAGTTTGCCGGAATTGCACCGCTTCATTTATCATCCAGCGGAAAGGGTAAGGATGTAGCCACCAAGCAGGGAAACAGACGCTTGCAGGCAACCATTTACTTCCTTGCAATTCAGATGGTGCAGGTATCCTCAAAGGGTACACCGAGAAATTCGGTGGTACGGGCATATTATGAGAAACGTAAGGCAGAGGGAAAAACCAGTCAGCAGGCACTGATTTGCATTTCAAGACGGTTAATCAGTATTATTTATGGAATGTTAAAGCATGGTACGGAATATCGTATGCCAGTGGTGGAAAGTGCTGGCGAAAATAGATAGTGAAAATGGCAAATATGTGATATTATTTTAAGCAGATGAAACAGTCGGCTTTGAGAAGTGTATTCTTTTTTCAGAGGATGGTCATCGGCTTGGATAATTATAAGGGTAAAGAGTCTTTGTCAAGAGTAGTAGAAACAGAGAATATGAATTATACACGTTAGAGCAGCATTTAGAAGTGGTAAAGGGATATATTTTTGATGGTCTTTCACATAGGCAGATTGATGAAAGGATTTTAGGTTTAAATAGCGACTATTCCAGAGGCTATCAGGCTATGGGAATTCTTCATTATTTAGGCATAACGGGTCAATTTAAAGGTTTGTTTAAGGGTATTCCACTTGAGACTGCAATATTAGAATTGAAGAATAAGACAGATACAAGTTATGATGAACTGATAGCGATTTTATCAGGAATGGAAATTAGCGAAAGACAATGCCAAGAGGATATAAATACAGAAGCAGCAACAGATTATATTGTGGAGAAAGAAGGCCAACGTAAACAAATTTTTACTACAAGATATGAACGTAATTCCAAGCTTAGAAAAATGGCAATTGAAATTCATGGATTAAAATGTATGGCATGTGAGTTTGATTTTGAGGAAACCTATGGAGAAAGAGGAAAAGAATATATAGAGGTTCATCATGTGGTGCCATTATCAAGTCAGGAGGAACAGGTTCAGGTGAATCCGTATACAGATTTGATTACACTATGTGCAAACTGTCATCGCATGATACATAGAAAGAAAAATGAAATATTATCATTAGATGAACTTAGACAAATAATTAGAATTTCAAAGAAGAACAAAGCAGTATGAAAACCCTTCGCGTAGTCGCAGCCGTGATCTGCGATTCCATAGAGCATAAAACCAAAATTTTTTCCACCGCAAGGGGCTACGGGGAATTTAAAGGTGGCTGGGAATTCCCCGGCGGGAAGATCGAAGCCGGAGAGACCCCGCAGCAGGCAGTTGTCAGAGAGATCCGTGAGGAGCTGGATGCCACAGTCAAGGTCGGAGACCTGATTGATACCATAGAGTATGATTACCCGGCATTTCATTTATCCATGGATTGTTTCTGGTGTGAGGTCGCTTCGGGAGAGCTGAAGCTTCTCGAGGCGGAGGCCGCCAAGTGGCTGATGAAGGAGGAACTGGATTCCGTGCAGTGGCTTCCGGCGGATGTGACACTGATTGATAAGATCAGAAAGAGTATGGAGTAGGCATACAGTCGACGAAGAGGTAGTAACTATGCTATATAAATTGAACCCAAATAAGCAGGATTATACGAAAGTAAAACGTGTCACCTTAGCGGAGATCGGCTGGAAAGAACTGGATTTGCAGCGTCTGATGTCTTCGCATATTCAGGATTTTATTTATTCCAACGACCTGCTCACGATTTTCAATGAACGTCCGAGGCAGGAGGAACCGGACATTCTCGCGATTGACAGGAATGGGGATTTATATATTCTGGAACTGAAGAGATGGAGCTCGGATAAGGAAAATCTCCTGCAGGTGCTTCGGTATGGGCAGTTATATGGCAGCAGCAATTATGATGAGTTGAATGAACTGTTTCAGAAATACAGCAAATCTAATGTTGAGTTGTTGGAGATACATAAGCAGTATTTCGATCTTCCGGATGATAAAGCATTGCGCAAGAGTGATTTTAACATGCACCAGCATTTCCTTATTGTTACCAACGGACTTGATCAGAATACAGTAGATGCGATCAGATATTGGAAGAATAACGGCTTGAGTATCGATGCGATTATTTACTGGGTGTTTGAGATCAATGGGGAACATTATATTGAGTTCAATATGTATTCTCCCATCGAGGGTTATCTGGAGTATGAAGGGAATAATTATGTTTTAAATACCAACTATTCCAATAATAAGAATCACACGGATGATATGATAAACGAGCAGAAAGCAGCGGCTTATTATCCGGGTTGGAGAGAGAAGATCGGAAAGCTCCAGCGTGGAGACACTGTTTTTTTATACAAGAGTGGCTATGGCATTATCGCATACGGTACAGCGGACGGAAAACTGGAGAAGAAGGACTGCGATGGTTATAAGGATTATGAGTATTACATGCATCTGGATGATTTTACGGTTCTGAAAAAGCCGTTAAGTGCATCGAAGATGAAGGAATTAACGAAGCAGGGATTTCCGTTTCGGACGACGATGTTTTACATGAGTGAGGAATGTAAAGACATCCTTATGAAGGAGATTAAGAATAATTATTTATAGACAAGTGCTGTGTTGACAAGTGCCGGAATTGTTAGTACTATAATCTCAAAGCATATATTCTTACGATTCCGGCAGCGAGAGCTGATCCACACATCTATATCATTTCAATGAATTCTATGCTTTTATACCACATTAACCATGCATGCACAGCATAGTACGTTGAATGACAAGTGGATAGGACAGGCGAAGTGTACCTTCTTGATTTCAAGTGCTATGGGAACAGGAGGACACTATGAAGAAACGTAGCTACGAATTGCTTATTGCTAACCGCAAATATAAGGATACTATTTTTCGATGGATATTTTCCCAAATCGAAAATTTGTTATCTCTGTATAATGCAGTAACAGGGAAACATTATCAGAACCCGGAAGAGTTGGAGATCGTGACTCTGGAAAATGCCATTTATATGGGCATGAAGAATGATCTGGCATTTGTACTGGAAATGGGATTGTACCTGTATGAACATCAGTCTACGTATAACCCAAATATTCCGTTGCGGGATCTGTTCTACATAGCCAGCGAGTATCAGAAACTGGTGGATGAGAAATCCTTATATTCGTCTGGTATTCAAAAGATTCCGACGCCGAATTTCCTGGTGTTTTATAATGGGACAGACCGGGACGTTCCGGATCGGACAGAACTGCGGTTGTCGGATGCTTTTGAGAATCCGATGCAGGATCCGGCGCTGGAATTGAAGGTTACGATGTTAAATATCAATGCCGGACATAATGAGGAACTGATGAATAACTGCCATGTTTTATGGGAATATGCAGAGTATGTGGCAAGAGTCAGAAAGTACGCAGCGGAAATGCCATTGAATGAGGCGGTGGAACTGGCGATTACCGAATGCATTAACGAAGGAATCCTTACGGAATTCCTGCAGCACAATCGGGCGGAGGTGTACAAGGTGAGTATATTTGAGTATGACAAAGAAAAAGAAGAAAAGAAGCTCCGTAAGGCTGAGCGGGAGTGTGGGCGCGAAGAAGGACGCATGGAAGAGAGAAAGTCACTGCTGGCTCTGATCGCAAAAATGAGTGCCGGAGGAGATGCGGATAAGATTATACGATTAGAGGATCCGGAAGTAATGAATGCAATGCAGAAGAAGTATGGAACTGACAAGGTGAATGGGTCAACATGGAGAGGATTCTGATCAGATACCGGGGGAGAATGGTATGATTTACATAACGGGAGATACGCATGGGGATTTCGCAAGGTTTTCCGCCAAAAGATTACGGAGAGCCGGCATGGAGCTGACGCAGGAGGATTACATCATTATCTGCGGAGATTTTGGACTGTGCTGGGCGAAGGATAAAACCTTTGAGTATCATTGTAAAAATTTTGCGGAGAAGCCCTACACGATTCTGTGGGTACAGGGGAACCATGAGAATTATGATATGATCGGGGAATATCCGCTGGAAGAGTGGCATGGCGGGAAGGTGCGGCACATTATCCGGGACAAGGTGATATTGCTGGAACGTGGACAGGTCTTCGAGATTGAGGGCAAGTCTTTTTTTGCATTTGGAGGGGCGTCGTCCCATGACATTCAGGGAGGGATCCTGGATCGACAGACGGTAGATTTTGCAGAGCAAAAGCGCAGGGCGGATCGGGCGCATCTGCCCTACCGGATCCTCCAGGAAAGCTGGTGGCCCCAGGAGCTGCCGACAGAAGGAGAATTACAGGAGGGGCTGCGCAATCTGGAACGGTATCACTATGAGGTAGATTATGTGGTCACTCACTGTTGTGGCAGCTCGCTGCAGGAACGGCTCAATGCCGGAACGGGGCGGTCCTGCGCAGCGGATCTGCTGACAGATTATCTGGAGATTTTGGAACAGAAGCTGCATTATAAGCATTGGTATTTCGGACATTATCATCGGGACTGCCAGCCGGATGAGAGGCACACTCTGGTATACTATGCGATACTTCCGTTGGAACAGAAGGAAAGTGCAGCTGCAGGATGCGGAAATTATAGTGTCGAAGAAGCGAAGCTATGAAGCGGCTGCGGGATGAGTGGAATTACAATATTTTCAAACGTGAGATAGATACGACATTGTGTTGACAAATGATAAGGGAGATAGTACTATAGTACTAAACAGCACATTGGATATTGAGGGGAGTAATGGAGAAGGAACAGGGAAAGCTTATTATAATTGTATCAGTCGTATTTGCTATGGTGCTTCTGTGCATGATCTGCACCTCAGGCAGTGTGCCGGAGGTAAAGTCATTACAGGCATGTACGCCGGACGCAGTCAGCGTCTTGGATGACGGCAGGGAGCTGTACGATTTTATATTGGATCAAAATGATGATGAGACGAACTCGATCGTGTTTTATTCGACACATCAGGAGATTGCGGTGTATGCAGATGCGAAGCTGATCTACCGGCTGGATGCTGTGCCCGGCATATGGGGAAATACTCCGGGCTGGACCTGGAATATTGTCAGATTTTCAAGCAATGTGAGCAGCTTGCAGGTACAGTTCACCCCTTGTTATCCGGAAACGGCAGGGCAGCAGAAGACGTTTTATATCGGTGGCGGCTATAATATCTATCGTTGGGTGATGCGCCGGGCAATGCCTGCCTTTCTCATCAGCATGATGGTGATACTGATAGGATTGTATATTAGTATTTATTGGATCGTTATCCGCTGCGGCAGCCGGATTGACGGAACCTTATTGTATCTGGGTATTTTTTCAATCCTGGTGGGAACATGGTCTGCCAATGAGACGGATGTGGCAACGCTGCTCCTGGCCAACAGGCAGGGATGCTCTTATCTGGCATTTGCTACGCTCATGTTGTTGCCGATGTCCTTTATCCTGTTTGTGAAGAGCTTTCTGGAGATCAGGGATGACCGGTTTTGTAGAATTATCTGTAATGCTAATCTGGCATTGATCGTCCTGACGCATATACTGAATGCAACAGAGATATATGAGTTCCGGAGAAGCCTGTGGATGACGCATGCGTTGATCATTCTGACGATTCTATACCTGCTGGTGGTCATCTGTAGCAAAATTGTCAGAAGGCAGCTGGATCAGAGGCTGAAGACATGTGTAGGGGCACTGCTGCTTGTATTTTTTGCTACGATTATAGATGTGGGCGGCTATTATAAAGATGGCAACGATGTAGGCGTATTCAGCAGAATCTCTTTCTTGATCTTTATTGTGGTGTTGGGAATAGAATCCGCCAGACAGACGGTTGCACGGCTGAAAAAAGGTCGAAGGATGGAGGAGTTGGAACAGTTTGCTCTGAATGATTCCATGACCGGCATGTACAATCGAAATGCTTATGATTATTTTGTGAAAAATGAGAAGGATTTTGAAGGGTATGTCATAGTGACCTTTGACCTGAATAATCTTAAGCAGTGTAACGATCAATATGGTCACAGGGCAGGGGATGAGTATATTATCAACGCGGCACATATCATAGAGGACAATTTTGAACGCTATGGGAAATGTTATCGCATTGGCGGGGATGAATTCTGCTGTATCATTCCGAAGGGAAGATATTTTAAGATAGAACGTGTGATGCATAAGATCGATCAGGATGTAGAGATCTTGAATCATAAGAACATCATTCCCGTTCCTGTGGGAATTGCCTATGGGTATGCTGTATTCACGGCGGATGATACGGATCCGGAGAAGGTGCGTGAGCGTGCAGATAAGGATATGTACCGGAATAAGAAGACGATGAAGCAGTCCTGACCAGAGAATCTATTCAATTGTTAACCATATTACAAAAGGGTTGACAATCGAAAGCCACCATGCTATTCTGACAGAGGTTTTTACAAAAGACATCTGACAGAAAGGCATGGTTTTTTATTATGACAACACAGACAACAACTCGTAGCAAGACTTATGACATGGTGTACGTTGCGGTATTTGCGGTTCTGATCGCAATCTGCTCCTGGATCTCCATCCCGATGACGGTTCCTTTTACGTTACAGACTTTTGCGGTATTCCTGGCAGTCGGCGTACTGGGCGGTAAGAGAGGAAGCCTTGCGGTATTGATCTATATTTTACTGGGTGCAGTAGGCATTCCCGTATTTGCCGGTTTCTCCGGTGGTATCGGTCAGTTACTTGGCAACACCGGCGGTTACATCATTGGGTTTTTATTCTCCGCACTGCTGATGTGGCTGATCGAGAAGCTGTTCGGACGTAAGACATGGGTGATGGGTATCTCCATGGTACTGGGTCTGATCGTGTGCTACGCTATCGGAACCGTGTGGTTCATGGTTGTATATGCGCAGAATTCCGGAGCTGTCGGTCTGGCTACCGTACTGGGCTGGTGTGTAATTCCTTTCATCATTCCGGATCTGGTGAAGATTGCACTGGCACTGACTCTGAGCAAGAGACTGTCTAAGGCTTTGAAGCTGAATGGACAGGAATAAAGGATACACCGGATATGGAAGTGACAACAACTTACCGGATCCGTCCGCACCACGGCATGTGCCTGTATTTTTTCGAAGGGAAGGGATACAGTGAAGGGTTCACTAAGCATATGGCGGAGGTGAAGGAATGGCTTCTGGGAAAAAATGGACCGGCATCCCTGCAGCTGGTCGGAGAGACGGATGAGATCTGCAGCGCCTGCCCTCATAATAAGGGTGGCAGCTGCGAGTCTGCGGAGAAGGTAGACCGATATGATGCGGGTGTATTGAAATACACCGGATTAAGGACAGGCCAGGAAATGACTTTTGCGGAATTTGAGCGGATCGTGGAAGAGAAAATTCTGCAGCCGGGATATGGCAAAGTCATCTGCGGCGACTGCCAGTGGAGAGATATCTGTCACAAATAGCCTGAATAGGATAAAAAAGCGCACCTCCCCCAGGTGCGCTTTTTTGTGTGCGTGTATAGCCGCACTGTTACCTCACGAAGAGATAAGCCGTATATGCAACATACAGAAGCACGCACGCAGCCCCCTCACTGCGGGTCATGCGTCTGCCGGTACGGGCGAATACGAATAGCAGAATGGCACTGCCAAGGAGCAGTACGGTGTCGATGACGGACTCTCCGAGGACATGCAGAGGGCTGATCACCGCGGACATTCCGAGGATAAACAGGATGTTGAACAGGTTGGAGCCGATGGCATTGCCCAGTGCCAGTCCGCTGTCTCCCTTTTTCGTGGCAACGATGGAGGTCACCAGCTCCGGCAGGGAGGTGCCGATGGCGATAATGGTCAGTCCGATGAAATTCTGGCTGACACCAAAATTCGTAGCAATGATGCAGGCTTTATCTACCACGAGATCACCACCGAAGATAACGGCAGCCAGACCTCCGGCAATATACAAAAGGCTGCGGGGCAGGGAGAGGATCTTGCCGGGTTCTCCCTCCTCTCTGTTTTTCCGGGCAGAATAGATCATAAATCCCAGATATACGATCATGCCCAGCAACAGGACTGCACCTTCCATGCGGCTTAAACTGCCATCTAAAAACATCAGACATAATACGAAGGTCACCAGGATGTTTAACGGCATATCCCGCTTCAGGATCTCTCCGTGGGGCATAAAGCTGTGCAGAAATGCACAGATACCCACGACCACCAGACCATTGAAGATATTCGAGCCGACGACGTTACTGATGGCGATATCATTACTGCCAGCCAGTGCGGCATTGATGCTGACGGAGGCCTCCGGAGCACTGGTGCCCATGGCGACGATGGTCAGACCGATGATGACGCTGGGGACCTTCAGGATCCCTGCCAGGGAGGAGCTTCCCTCCACGAAAAAGTCCGCACCTTTGATCAGAAGTATAAATCCTACGAGTAACAATATGTATTCCATAAGCTGTCCTTTCCTGCGGTGACTCACATATCCTTATAAAAAAGTATAAAAATAGAGACTCTTACCGCATCAAAAATGATCGATAAAAGTCTCGTTGCTTACAATAATAACCGGTCCGACGGACGTGATGACGATTATCATTCCGGACAGCTTCATGTATCGTTCGGTTACCATTCTAGGCTACCATTCTATCAGAAACCATCCGGGAACTACTCCCTCTTAACTGTGCCCTCATTCTACAAAAAAAGGACAAACACTGTCAACGAACTTTGTAAATCTTGACACTATTTTAACACGAACTCCATCTTCACGGGATCATGGTCGGAGTAGGAATAGCCGGTGTTTACATTCTCATAGGACAGGCACTCGATATTGTCGGAGATAATAAAACCGTCCAAAGTTACGGTATAAGTTACACCGGGGACATATTCCATATCTGCGTTTCTGGCGCTGTTCCAAATAGATTCCTTCTCCTCAGAACTCAACAGATCCAGACAGAAGGCAAAATGCTCCGGCAGCTCCGTTCTCGGAAAAGGAAATGCCCAGGACTCACAGCTCTCCGTATCCTCTTCGGAAGCCTTCAGGTCGTGGTTAAAGTCGCCGCCGCAGAGCACATAATTCCCGGCTTCGTATTCTTTTGCCATATCATTGCACAGCATCTCAATCTGTCCCTTGCGGATCTCATCGCTGTTGCCGTAAGCGGACATATGCAGATTGAAGATCACCAGCTCCTTGCCGTTGTCCACCGGGATCCGGGAGACGCTGTAGCAACGGTCCAGATCGAAGAACTTGCTGAAGGAAGTGGATATGGGGAAGCTTCTGCGCAGGGCGGAAGACACCGGATATTTCGAGAACAGTCCGAGTCCTGCCCGGCTGCTGCCGTGGGGCTGGGTAAACGGATAGAACAGGAAAGCAGAGTCATAATTCTGCGCAAATACGGTAGTATATTCAGGCAGAATGTTGCGCAGCATCTCGTACTCATCCGTATGATAGCTTCTGGTGGCATCCAGATCGATCTCCTGGATCAGCGCAAAATCCGGGTCTAATGACTTCACCAGTTCTCCCGCACCGTTTATGGCATATTGTACGGTCTCCGGGCTTTCCGCCCAGGAGGAGGTACCGCCGTCCATGAAGAAGCTGTAATCCGGCAGATAAGCACCGAAACCGATGTTGTAGGTCACTGCGGAATATTCCGTATCCGTAGCCAGCACCGCAGCCGCACCTGTGGTAGTATCGTCGACCGGTGCCTCCACCACCAGTTCCTGATTATCCTCAATCCTGTAATAACTGGCATAGAGGTAGACGATGTAAGCCAACAGTGCGAGGATGAGGATCCCCAGCACGATACACATGGTTTTTAATAACGTTTTACATAAATTTTTCTTTTTCATATCCTCATTTTAACAAGCCTTGCGGGAAATGGCAAATGTTAAAATTTCTATGAGAAATAGGCACTCGCATGTCGTTTTTGTATTTAATGGCATTTAATGATGTCGGGGTCAAAAGCCCCCGACTTTGATGCCTACGAATGGGACTTGTACCTGTCATTATAGTGAATAATGTTTAAGTAATGTTGTAATAATGTTTATATAATGTCATATATTATTTAAAATCCTTATCCTACTGTATCATAGGCAGAAATGCAAGTAAATTTTCACCTATGATGTAATTGTAATGTTGTTGTAATGTTTAGTAATGTTTGATATAGTTATGCCAAGAACATTATTATATGGAGGAGATTCATGAAAATCAAAGAGCTATCTCCAGATGTTATTACAGAAGATACAAGTTATGATAAATATAAATAATAAGGAGGCTGATCCCATGAGGCCGATACCGACGATCGGAGATCCGGAGCGCTATATAGACAGTGCGTTTGTGAATTCCGCGTTTATAGAATTGAAAAGCTGTGATCTGTGGGATGTGAAAATGCTGTATCCGATCCTACATATGGACCATGCGGAAGAGAACTGCTTCGTCCGTAAGGAGATGTATGAGAGGCTGGTGAAGGCGGCGGGGAATCTGCCGGACGGTTACCGGTTCCGCATCTGGGATGCCTGGCGCCCTTTTGCACTGCAGCATGAACTGTTTGAAAAGTATTCTGTGGACATCATCCGGGATTTTCATTTAGAAGAGCTGCCGGAGGCAAAAAGGAGAGTTGCGATCTGCAAATTTGTCTCGGATCCGGTACCGGATACAAAGGTGCCTCCCGCCCATACCACCGGAGGAGCCATTGATCTGACGCTTCTGGATCCGGAGGGCAGAGAACTCCCGATGGGGTGCGGTTTTGATGCCTTTACGGATAAGACCTGTGCAGCGTATTTTGAGGCACCGGAGCATGTACAGGGGGCAGAGGACGAGCAGGTCCGTGAAAACCGCCGTCTGCTTTATTATGCTATGATAGATGCGGGATTTACCAATCTGCCGTCGGAATGGTGGCATTATGATTACGGTGACCGGTTCTGGGCATATTACATGCGGAAGCCCGCAATCTATGAGGGCGTATTTACGAGGGAGGAAATTCATGGATAATCAGAAACAAAAGAAGAAAAAAAGTGTGATGGACACCTTGTCCGCTACTATGGTACTGGTGCTGATCGCACTGTTACTGGTGTTTGTAGGATATACCTATCTGGCTCTGAAGAACGGTTACACCTTGGATGACTTGATCGACAATATCGTGGGGAATCTCATCGGTGTGCTGGCAGCATTTCTGTTATTCGATATACTGAACAACAAGCTGACCCAGGATGCCTACGCCAGAGAGACCTCCCAGCAGATCACCAAGACGCTGATGGGAGAGCCGGAGATCCTGGATTCTTTCAGCGATGAAGATAAAAAGACTTTCCTGAAATCCACCATTACCTCCATGATAAAGGATGAAGATGCGGTGGATATGCTTTCTACCAATATGGAGAAATATTTTGACAGGGCAAGAGGCGCCAGGATCCGGAAAATGTTCGATTACACGATCAATCTGGAGCCGAATCTGACGGAGGAATATGTAAAAGCCGGTTTCCCCGGAGCCACAGACGGAAAGTATTACCTGATCGATGAGGAATTGAAGTTCAGCGTAAAGTGTCTGGGAGGAACAGACGAGAACTACGCGGGAGATGTGATCAGACTCGGTTTCGCCTATGATAAAAAGAGTCTGGACGGTGGATTGTTGGAGACCGGGCAGGATGCGGATTTCACCAAGAGCATTTTCAATGAGGATCTGGTGGTGGAACCGGAAGCCGTGGACTTCATCAACAGTATTCCAGCGGACAAGGTCCGGGATGTGATCAATGACCTGTTCATGCCGATCTTGCGAATTGACAACAGCGGAGATAATGACGACGAAGCGCAATTCGAAGTAGAACGCAAGAGCAACGGCTTTATCCTGAAATTCAAGCTGGATTTTGACCGCAACGAGGCAAACGGGGAGCATCTGGTCAGCATCTATTTCAAGATGCCCCGGGTATGGAACTCTATTTTTGAGGTGACTCTGGTGGATCCGACCAAGGAGCCCCATATCAAGCTGAAATACAAGAACGGAATGGATGTCACTATGTATTCCTATCTCAATAAGGAAAGCACTGCCAATGTCGGAGCCTGCATCCAGAGAGCCGGACTCTATGACATTGCGATCAAGGACGAGTGGATCTACCCCAAGAGCGGCGTGATCTTCCATATTAAGAAGGCGTAGAATAAATATGAAACCAAGATCTCCCCAAAGTATGCAATTATATAAAATGCTCCTATCCCGCGGCTATCCGGAAGCTTTCTGTGATCTGGTGACGAAGAATCTGAATACGGATTTTACGGCGAGCCGTATGATCGGTTATCTGTGTCATTATTCTGATCTGCCGCCGGAGGAGATCGCGGACGAAATGCTGGCGATCTTAAGTGACCGCAATCGCATTATGCAGAAGAAAGAACTGGAAAGTAATAATGCAGAGTGGCTCTGAGCAGTTATCATAGCATGCCTCACTGCTTCCGGAAATCCCTCGGAGCACAGCCGTATACCTGCTTAAAGGTGCGCAGGAATAATTTATAGTTTGAGACTCCGTGTCGATCCAGTATTTCGCTGATGTTCAGATCGGTGTCTTTTAAATCCTTGCAGACATGCGTCAGACGCACGCTGTTGATATAGGAAGTGAGGGTGGTTCCCATGTTCCGCCGAAAAAAACGGCAGAAATATTCTGGGTTCAGATGAGCCAGGGAGGCTGCATTTTCCAGAGAAATGGCTTCGGTGTAATGGGATTGGATGTACTGAATCACCGGTTCGAGGCGATGCAGATTTTTCTGACTCTGAATCCGGGAGGTATTGTCGACGGTGACCTTATAGTGGGTCATAAGGATGTATAAAAAATCATAAAGCAGACCGGAAAACCGCAGAGTATAGCTTTGCGGTTTTTTTGTATAGAGATCGCCCATGGAAGTCAGAATCTCCTGAATCTGCGCATCGGCAGAAGAATCCCTGTGGGAGAACAGAAAACGGATGCTTTCATATTCTGGGATGGCACCTATGAGAAACGCATAAGGAATCTGTAATAACAGAACCCGGGACGGTGTTGTGGTCCGGGTAGCATGGACGGCGGCGGAATTTACCACATGATAATCTCCGGCATGCAGCAACAGAACCCGCTGTCCCTCAATGAGTTCCATGGAACCCTCATAGATATAGATAACTTCCATGCTTCGATGCCAGTGTTCCGGTATGTAATCGTTATTGCTGTTATAGATTGTAAAACGGACGTTGATTCCGCTTTCAAAAGCAACCTCTTCGTGTGGAAATTGTGGCATCGCAAAGCCTCCTTCTGAAATTATATTAGTTCCCGCGATATATTTATATCATAGAATAAAAAGAAGGAAAAAGTCAATATTGACCTAAAAAGAAGTCATAATCAGATATAGGAATCAATGTGGAAAATTGCTAAACTGGTAAACAGAAAGAGCAAGCGGACAAGCTTGAATGACAGGAGGTTATAGCAACATGACAAAGGAAAAAATCAAAGATCTGATAGCAAAAATGACATTGGAGGAAAAGGCGGCAATGTGTTCCGGCGCGGATTTCTGGCATACTGAAAGCTGCGAGCGCCTGGGGATTCCCGCAAGTATGGTATCCGACGGCCCTCACGGTCTGCGCAAGCAGGATGACAAGGCGGATCATCTGGGTGTAAATGAGAGTATTAAAGCAGTATGTTTCCCGGCAGGCTGTGGAACCGCGGCATCCTTTAACAGAGATCTGTTGTATCATATGGGCGAGACACTGGGCAATGAGTGTCAGGCAGAAGGCGTCAGTGTCATTCTGGGGCCGGCTGTGAACATCAAACGATCTCCCCTGTGCGGTCGTAATTTTGAATACTATTCAGAGGATCCCCTGGTGGCAAGTGAGATTGCAGGCTCTCTGATCCGCGGTGTGCAGAGCAAACATGTGGGAACCAGTTTAAAGCATTTTCTGGCGAATAATCAGGAGACCCGTAGAATGTCGGTGGATGAGATCATCGACGAGAGAACTCTGAATGAGATCTATCTTGCGGCATTTGAGGGAGCGGTGAAGAAGGCAAAACCCTGGACCGTTATGTGCTCCTATAACAGGATCAACGGAACTTATACGGCCGCACATCACAAATATCTCACTGAGACCCTGAGAGACAAGTGGGGATTTGACGGTTATGTCATGAGTGACTGGGGCGCAGTCAATGACCGTGTGGAAGATTTAAAGGCAGGACTTGATCTGGAGATGCCTTCCTCCATGGGAGTCAATGATCAACTGATCGTAGAAGCGGTACAGAATGGAACACTGGAGGAACAGGTGCTGGATACCGCGGTGGAGCGTATTCTGAATATCGTATATCGCTATAACGAGAACAGAGATACCGAAGCGGTGTTTGATCTGGATCACGACCATGAGGTTGCGAAGAAAGTGGCGGAAGAGACCATTGTATTGTTGAAGAATGAGAATGTGCTGCCGCTGACAGAGGGCGAAGAGATCGCCTTTATCGGAAAATATGCGAAAAAGCCCAGATATCAGGGCGGCGGCAGTTCCCATATCAACAGTCATAAGATCACAGGAGCCCTGGATGCGGCAGAGGCAGCAGGTAATACACATATTGTGTATGCCCAGGGATTTGATGACAAAGAAGATAAGACGGATGAGGTATTACTGGCAGAAGCCGTAGAGACAGCTAAAAAGGCAAAGGCAGCCGTGATTTTCGCAGGACTGCCGGATGCATTTGAATCCGAAGGCTTTGATCGTAAACATATGCGGATGCCGAATTGCCAGAACGAATTGATCGAAAGAGTGGCAGCGGTACAGCCGAACACCATAGTCGTATTGCACAACGGTGCACCGGTGGAGATGCCCTGGGCAGATCGTGTGAAAGGTATTCTGGAAGCCTATCTTGGAGGACAGGCTGTGGGAGGTGCCGAGTATGACATTCTCTTCGGCAAAGTAAACCCCAGTGCAAAGCTTCCGGAGACATTCCCGAAGCAGCTGGAGGACAATCCTTCTTATCTTGCCGGCTTTGGTGAGGGCGACCATGTGGAATACCGGGAAGGCATTTTTGTGGGATACCGCTATTATGATAAGAAGAAAATGGATGTATTGTTCCCCTTTGGCTACGGATTGTCCTATACCACATTTGCTTACAGCAATCTGCGTTTGGACAAAAAGACAATGAAAGACACAGAAGAACTGACGGTGTCTGTGGATGTGACCAATACCGGAAATAGAGCGGGTAAGGAAGTAGTGCAGCTCTATGTGGCAGATAAAGAAAGCACAGTGATAAGGCCGGTGAAGGAGCTGCGGGATTTTGTCAAGATCGAACTGGCACCCGGCGAGACGAAGACAGTAACTTTTACGCTTGGAAAGCGAGCCTTTGCTTACTATGATGTACAGATCCATGATTGGCAGGTGGAGACCGGAGAGTTCGAGATCCTTATCGGAGCATCTTCCAGAGACATTGCTCTCAGAGATACCGTGACTGTGGAATCCACCGTGAAGATTCCTTTCCACTATACCACAGATACGACAATGGGCGACATCATGAGCCGCCCGGAGGCCTGGAAACTGGTACAGAGTGTTCTGAGCAAAGGAATGTTCGGTCAGGGCAGCGAGGTCAACGAAGGCGGCGATGCCGCGAAGGAAGCCATCAGCGATGAGATGAATGCAGCTATGCTTCAGTATATGCCTCTGCGCGGACCGGTCAGTTTCGGCGGCGGAGTCAGCATGGCAGATGTACAGAAGTTGGTGGACCGCCTGAATGCCATGGAGAAATAATTAACTGTTTATTTATAGCAATCCCTAAAAGTTAGGCAAAAACTAACTTTTAGGGATTTTTATATATACCACTGAGTGACATTTTTAAGTCGGATGAATGCAAGAAAGAATGTGGAGAATTGTTATAATTAGAATATGAAAAATAAACAGGCATAGAAAGCCGCATTACCAAGGCACGTTAAGGAGGAAACGGATGAAAAAAATAGCAATTGGCGGAGGACAGGGATTTTGGGGAGATTCTCCAGATGCTGCTATCCATATGATTCACAATGCAGATATTCAATATCTTGCATGTGACTATCTGGCAGAACTGACGCTGTCCATTATGGCAAAGCAACAACTAAAAGATCCATCAAAAGGTTATGCTCCTGATTTTGTGACAAGATTGTTGAAACCAGCAGGAAAAACTGCTTGGGAAAGAAATATTAAAATTTTGACAAATGCAGGTGGCATGAATATTTCAGGATGTGTAGATGCTATTCGACAGTATGCAACTGAAGAAAATATGAAAGGGTATAAAATCGGTTATGTAACAGGGGACGACATTAAATCAAAAATCCCGCAGCTGTTAAAGGATGGATGGACATTTCCGAATTTTGACTACGAAGGCGATTTCACGGATATCGTTGATAAAATATATAATTGCAATGCCTACATTGGTCATGAAGGCATTCAAAGTGCAATTGAAGACGGAGCAGATGTTGTAGTCACCGGAAGAGCAGCTGATAGCGCACTTTTCCTGGCTCCGTTGGCTTATGAATTTGGTTGGAAAGACAATGACTGGGATAACCTTGCAAGAGGAATTATGGCAGGACATTTACTGGAATGTGGTGGACAGGGAGCAGGCGGCAATTATATGTATGATTGGCGCAGCGTACCTCAGATGGAAAATCTCGGATTTCCTATTGCAGAGTTGACAGATAAAACATTTGAAATTACTAAGGCCCCTGATTGTGGAGGAGTCATTTGCGAGCAAAGTTGTAAGGAACAATTTTTATATGAAGTGCTAGATCCGGCAAATTATCTGACTCCTGATGTAAATGTGGATATTAGTAATGCTACTATTACACAGGTTGGTGATAATCGCGTCAGAATTGATCATATTCATGGTAAAGAGAAACCGGATACTTTGAAATTGTGTGTTGGGTATCATAAAGGGTGGAAGACGGTTTCAATGTTGAGCTTTGCATGGCCTGATGCTTATGAAAAAGCTCGATATTGTGCAGACATTATCATGAAGAAAATGAAGCAAAAGGGAATGAAAGCGGATGACGTTCATATCAGTTTTATTGGTCTGAACAGCCTTCATCTTAATGTGGCTGACATGAGTGAAGAAGCATTGAAAAATCTGAACGAGTGTGTAATGCGCATTGCTGTATTTTCAGAGGATAAGAATGAATGTGCGAAGATCATCCCGGAAATCAGCCCTATGCAGTTAAACGGACCTCCCGGAGCATCTTTCTTCGGAGGAAGGGCTCATGTGCAGGAAGTTATGGCACTGTGGCCGACATCTGTTCCACGAGAGGCAGTAGAGATCAAGAGCCATATTATTACAATATAGTTTTGCATAGAGAGGACAAGATTATGAGAGAAATATTATTGAATGATATCGCTCATGGAAGAAGCGGTGACAAGGGAGATACCAGCAATATCTGTGTATTTGCCAGAAAACCTGAATATTATGAAATTATTAAAAGAGAAGTAACGCCCGAAAGACTACATGATTTTTTCGGCGACATGGTAAAGGGCGAAATTATAAGATATGAAGTTCCCAGCCTTGGAGGATTTAATTTTGTACTCAAACATGCACTTGGAGGTGGTGCAACCATGAGCTTGCGGTTGGACAGCCTTGGAAAATCTATGGGGAGTGCCATTATGAGATTAAAGATTCACGTAAAAGATGAGGAATTATAAGGGGATCGGAGGTGAGACCTTATGGGATTAGAAAAAGTGGAAGCACTACAGAATTTGGTAGTTCTTGACTTGACCCGGGTAGTAGCAGGACCCTATGCAGGCTCTATATTGGGAGACTTCGGTGCTGAAGTAATAAAAATCGAAGTGCCGGGAAAAGGTGATGATGCCAGAAGCTATGGTCCTTACAGAAATGGAGAAAGTGTTTATTATGCGAACCTGAATCGCAATAAAAAAGGAATTACATTGAATTTGAAGACGGAAGAAGGGAAAAAAATCTTCCTGGAACTGGTGAATAAGGCAGATATTCTCTTGGAAAATTATCGACCTGGGGTTATGGAACGATTGGGATTGGGATATGAAGTTTTGAGAGAAAAAAACCCACGCCTTATTTACGGAGCAGTGTCAGGCTTTGGCTGCTATGGATCGTACTCTGACAGACCGGGTTATGATATTATTTCACAGGCAATGGGAGGTCTTATGAGCGTTACCGGTGCAAAAAACGGAGATCCTACGCGTTCCGGAAATGCCATGGGTGATATACTGGGTGGCATGAATCTTGTGATTGGTGTTTTAATGGCTTTGAACGTAAGAACACTCACCGGAAAAGGACAAAAGGTAGATGTATCACTGGTAGATTCTGTAGTGGCCAGCCTGGAGAATGCATATACAAGATATTTTGAGTCGGGGCAACTTCCTGTAAGAAATGGAAATGCGTATGCATCTATTGCACCCTATGATAGTTATCAGGCGAAGGATGGTCAGGTTATTATAGCATGTGGAAATCAAAAGCTATATGAGAAGCTTTGCAACGAAGTTCTTCATATGCCATGGATGATAACGGATGAACGTTTTCTTACGGTTTCTTTGAGAGTACAGAATAACGAAATACAAAAGAAATATATTGAAGAGTGGACAACGCAATATACTGTGAATGAAATTGTAGAAAATGTATTGGCAAAAGGAATTCCGGCAGGCCCCATCTATAATGTAAGGCAGATCACAGAAGATAAACATATCGCCATAGAACGTGAAATGTTTGTGGAGATAGAACACCCTGTGATTGGGAAAATGAAAGTAAATGGCAATCCTATTAAGTTGATGGATAATATGCCTGAGATCAGTAAACCGGCACCAACACTCGGACAACATAATGAGGAAATATTCTGTGGGTTACTGAAACATTCCGAGGAACAGATTAAGGAATGGAGGAAAGATAACATTATATGATGGAAGATATACCATTCAGTGCCATTATGAAGTCGCCTGAATGCAAGAAAGAATCTTGAAAACTGATATAATGGAAATACATAGAAAAGGTGGTGGAGAGATGAAAACAAAAAAACACAATTGGAAAAGATGGCTACCGCTCTACTTGATGATGGCACCTGGATTAATCTATATTTTTATCAATAATTATATTCCTATGTTTGGTACAATTATTGCCTTTAAACATATCAATTACCAGAAAGGCATTTTGGGGAGTGACTGGGTAGGACTGAAAAATTTCAAATTTTTGTTTGCCACAAACGATGCCTGGGTAATTACAAGGAATACGTTATTGTATAATCTTGCTTTTATAGTGATTAATACAGTGGTTGGAATTATTCTTGCAATTTTTATATGCGACGTTGTGAGCAAAAAATTAAAAAAGCTTTATCAAAGTGCGGTATTGCTCCCCTATCTGATGTCAATTGTAATTATTAGCTATATTGTTTTCGCATTTCTTTCAACAGAAAACGGAATGGTGAATAATTCACTGTTGATTCCATTCGGGAAAAATCCGATTTCGTGGTATGCGGAACCAAAATACTGGCCGTTTATTTTGACACTTGTGAATGTATGGAAGGGAGTCGGATATGGTTGCTTGATTTATATCTCGGCGATCAATGGTATTCCCAAAGATTACTATGAAGCTGCAAATTTAGATGGAGCAGGTAAGTGGAAACAGATTCAATGTATTACGCTTCCATCCTTAGTCCCTTCGGTGATTACACTTACTTTGTTATCGATTGGAAGAATTTTCTATTCTGATTTCGGATTGTTTTATCAGGTACCGTTGGACTCCGGAACATTGTATTCTGCGACAAATGTAATTGATACTTATGTATATAGAGCACTGATTAAACTGGGAAATGTTGGAATGTCTTCTGCTGCTTGCCTATATCAGTCGGTTGTAGGATTTGTTTTAGTTCTCACCGCTAATTTGATCGTTAGGAAAGTAAGTAAGGAAAACGCACTGTTTTAGGAGGAGAAAAATGATCCGTTCAAAATCGAATATGCGGTTTCAGATTTTAGCGAATTTTATACTGATTCTGTTTACCATATTTGTAATTACCCCTTTTATTCTTTTAATTATGTCTTCCTTTACGGAGGAAAGTACACTGATAAGAAACGGATATTCATTTTTCCCGGAAAAATTCAGCTTGGAAGCCTATGCTTACATTTGGAAAAATGCGTCTAAGATAATGAGGGCCTATGGAATTACAATTTTGGTCACAGTAGTTGGAACAGCTGTCAATGTTATACTGTCAACTATGATTGCCTATCCGTTATCTCTTGAACAATTGCCTGGAAGAAGAGCAATAACTTTTTACCTTTTCTTTACGATGCTTTTTAGCGGTGGATTGGTACCATCCTATTTGTTGTACAGTAATTATTTTCATATAAAAAATACAATTTGGGCTTTAATTGTTCCTAACCTGTTGCTGTCGGCAATGAATGTGCTATTGATACGTACATATATATCAACAAGTATACCATCAGCATTGTTTGAGGCTGCAAAGGTAGATGGGGCAGGAGAATTTACAGTATTTTTTAAACTGGTGATTCCTTTGTCTAAACCCATTATTGTAACGATGGGAACTTTTGCCGGCCTGGGTTACTGGAATGACTGGACAAATGGTTTATATTACCTTACGGATACTAAATATTATAGTATCCAGAATCTGTTGAATAAAATGATTACAGATATACAGGTATTGTCTTCTAATTCGTCCATGGCTTCACAAGCCTCTTCGGAAATGGCAAAATTACCTACAGTAGGTGTACGTATGGCGATTGCGGTTGTAGCAATGCTGCCGATATTTGTAGTATTTCCGTTTTTACAGAAATATTTCCAAAAAGGAATTGCATTAGGAGCAGTAAAGGGTTAATACATTGCCCTTACAAGATAAAATAAATATATGGGAGGATAACAAATGAAGAAAAAAATTTTATCAATGTTACTCAGTATGGTGTTGACGGTAGCTTGCTTTACGGGATGCGGGAGTAACCCAAGTAGTGGTGGAGAAACCGGTGGAGCAGCTTCTACAGAAATACCTAAAAATCCGGAAGATATGTATACGGTCACAATGGCTGTGATCGGAAATGATCAGGAGGACATGGATCTTGTAGAAGCAGAAATGAATAAAATCCTGGCGGAAAAGGTTGGTGCACAAATTGATGTAATCACATTGGGATGGGGAGTATATCAGCAGCAGTTACAACTTATGTTATCCGGTGCGGAAAAACTGGATTTGGTCCCTATAATGTATAATAACGTGAGTACCTATGTAAACAGCGGTCAGGTATTGGATATGTCTGATTTGATTGACCAGTATGGCGTTAATATGAAAGCAGCTTTGGGTGAAGATATTCTCAAAATTGCTAATATGAATGGCTATGTGTATGGTGTGCCGGTGGAAAAAGAATGGTATGCAGACAGCTGTCTGGTAATGAGAAAAGACATTTTGGACAAATATAATTTGGATGTGTCTAATGTGAAATCTTTGGCTGATTGTGCGCCTATTTTCGAAACGATTCATGAAAATGAACCTGATATGAAAATTATTGTAGGCGCTAAAGATGGTTTGATCGGTAACATATATTTTGCCGATGTACTTTCCGATCGTTTTGGAGTATTGGATAATGGCGGTGCTGATACTACGATTGTGAATTACTATGAGACGGATAACTACAAGAATCTGGCTGCTACGGTTCATGATTATTATGAAAAAGGTTATATCGACAAGGATATGGCAACATCTACAGATGCCGGAACCACAATCCTGAAGGCCGGAAATGCATTCTGCTTTGCCACTCCTTATAAACCGGGCGTTGCGGAACAGGAAAGTCTGAATACCGGTTATGAACTGGTGGCTGTAAGAATCAACCCTACTCCTGCGTTTTGCTATACCAATGCTGTTGCCGCAATTACATGGGGAATTGGTCAGAATTGTGAAAATCCGGAGATGACAATGAAAGTGCTGGACTACATGTACGGTGATCCGGAATTAATGAATCTGTTTAACTGGGGTATTGAAGGTGTTCATTATGTCATAAAAGATGCTGAAAATGATGTGATTGGATTCCCGGATGGGGTAGATGCTTCTAATGCAAAATACAATCTGAATATGGGATGGGAACTTCCGAACCAGTACAAGATTCATGTATGGGAGGGAAGCTCCAGAAAGATTATGGATGCGCAGAAAGAGATGAATGCCACTGCAAATAAGTCAAAAGCATTAGGTTTCATGTTTGATAGTACATCTGTCAGCAATGAGATTGCAGCACTAAACAATGTGGTTAGTGAGTATTCGTCTTCTATCGATTGTGGCGCAGCTGATCCTACCACGGCCATTCCGGAGTTTAATGAGAAGTTATACGCAGCCGGTCTTCAGACTGTAATGGACGAGAAGCAGAAACAATTGAACGAGTGGCTGGAAAATCAAAAGTAATGTGTTATAATGTGGCTGTGAATACCAGGAATAAATAAATATAGGAGGTCCCGATTAATGCCGAGAAAACATAAGAAGGTCTTGAGAAAAAATATTACTCTGATCATGTGCGCATTAATCGGGACAATTGTTGTTGTATACGGTGTTGGTATGATATTATTCCGTGGATACGTCAAAGAGATAGCAAATATAGCCAGCCGGACATTTGATTTCTACGGGAATGAATTGGATCAAAAAATGAATGGCATTAATACGCAGCTTGTAAACACGTTGTTGAATAATAAATCTATCAGAGAAATAGAAGAGATGGATTTAAACACAGAGGATAACTCTGTGGTTTACAGCATTGCGGAGCAAAATGAATTGAAACAATATTTTCAGGCAATGGCAATTGATTATGGGGACGAATACCATTTTTGGTTTTATAACAAAGACAAAGATATTTTTCTGATTACGGGAGACGATGAATACCTTCAAAAGGAACTTTTTAAAGGATATATTAGGACAGTGGCTTCCGAAGAACAGATTCCTATAACAGAAAAGAGAAAATGGTTTGTGCAGGATGTTCAAGGAACGTTGTTTCTTACAACTACCTTTTGCTTGAAAAATAATTATGTGGGTTGTTGGATACGGCCTGAGAAAATATGCGCTTCTTTTCGAAAAACACAGGAAGATACACTTTCCTTTTTTATTCGAGATTTGAGCACCGGAGTACATTATTTGGAGAATAGCAGTGCATCCGGAAGTATGTTTCAGAAAAATGAAAATATTCAGGAAAACAGTAGCTCGCATTATTGGGAATACGAATTTGAAAATGCAAATGTATCTATAGGAATAGATGTCAGCGACAAAATAAAGAAAAGTGCTGGAACCTATGAAATACTGATGGCAATTACCACAGTATTGATTTGCTTTATGTGTATTGGAGCTTTTTATTATTTCAGGCACTATGTACAAAAACCGTTATACATTTTTGAAGAGAATCTACGAAAATTTCAGGAAACTGGAGAATTAGAGCAAAATAATTATTATGAAGAATTCGAAAATGTAGGTGAAATCTGGAGAAATCTGGAAAAAGAAATTCAGGAATTAAAAGTTCAGGTATATGAAGAACAGCTGGAAAAACAGAAAACTAAAATAGATTATTTACAATTACAGATCAGGCCCCATTTTTATATTAACTGTCTTAATAGCATATACAGTATGGCGCAGTTGAAACATACAGAAGAAATCCAGCAACTGGCATTGTATGTATCCGGATATATGAGATCTATTTTCCGCAAAGGAACGAAGCCTATCTTAATGGATGAAGAATTACAGCAGATTGTAAATTATGTAAAAATCCATAATATTTTATACCGCTATGATTGCAAGTGTCATATCTGCGTAGATGAGCGTGTGAAACAGGCAATGATTCCACCGCTGATAATGATAGTCTTTGTGGAAAACTGCGTGAAGTACACGGTAGGAAGCAAAAGAAAGATAGAAATTAGCATTGAAGGAAGCTTTCTGGATGAGGAACAGAAAAAAATACAAATTCGGATAGCGGATAATGGTCCGGGTTTTCCTGAGAATGTGTTAGAAAAATTTCGAAAGAATGAATTTGGAGCAAATGATGACAGATTCCAAATTGGAATACGCAATACAAAAGATCGGCTTCAACTGCTCTATGGGGCGGAAGCAAGTCTCATGATAGGTAACGGTGAAAACCTGGGAACGGAAGTTATAATAATAATTCCGTATCAAAACGGAGATGAAAAGAGTGAATATTCTATTAGTAGATGATGATGTGAATGTGCTGGAAAGTCTGCAGTTTGGGGTTGCATATTCGTCACTGGGAATAGAAAAGATTTACGTTGCTGAAAATGCTGCGGATGCCAAAAAGATACTTAAGAATGTACCGATCCATATTATGGTAACAGATATAGAAATGCCAAACGAATCGGGAATTGAATTGTTAAAATGGACGAAAACACAGAATTTAGACGTGGTTACTATATTCTGCACGTGTTATGCAGATTTTAATTATGCCAAAAAGGCTGTGGAACTTCAATGTTTTGACTATTATCTGAAACCGATTTCTTTTGACGATTTTGAAAAAATAATATCTAGGGCTGTAGAAAAAGTCAGACAAGAGAGCAGGAAGAAAACATATTATCAGTATGGCGTGTATTGGTTGGATGATGTAAAAAACAGAAAAGCTCATTTTTGGGAGCATATCATGTTTCCGCTGGCAATTCCGGATGAAGAACTTTTAAATGCATTGATTGAAGACAATCGTTTGGAATATGACACTGAGCAGTTGTTTGATGTTTTTTTGCTACATGCATATGAAGAAGAGGAACGTTTTCAGAATCTGACTTCAACAATGAGCGAATTTATTATTAAAAATGTCGTTACAGAAATTTTTAGCGATATGTGCAATATGGAGACCATAGTGAAGTATGGAGAGGATACCTATGTGATTGTAACCCGTAATCTAAAAGAAAATGCGGAGATGGTACTGAAGAAATTGATTATGCAGTGTGATATCCATCTCAATTGTCGAATGCGTGTATTTTATGATCTTGAATGTCCTCTGCCCGCCGTAAAGGAATGTTTTGAAAGGTTGATTCATATTTGGAATGAAAATATCAGCAACGATGTACAGATATTCTGGGCGCGGACATACCAAAGGGAAGAAAATACATATTCATTCGGTGCTATTGGAGAATGGGAGATTTATCTGAACACAGGTGCGGTGAATAAGATTTTAGATGAAATCGATCACTATTTCTCAGAGAAAAAGAGACATCATGGGTTAACATCGTATGAATTAAAAGCTATGCAGGTGAATCTGATTCAGATGGTGAATACTGTGTTGATGAAAAACAATATCGAAGCCCATGAGCTATTTGTAAATACGGAATATGAAACTTATCGGAAAATGTCATTGAAGAATTATGATAACTATATGGAATTCTGTAAATATTTATTGCAAAAAGCATATAGCTATATTGACTACGTAAGAGAAAATACATCTATTGTAGAGGTAGTTAAAAAATATATTGAAGAACATTATAATGAGGAAATTTCCAGAAATGAGCTGGCAGGAATTGTATATTTAAATGCAGATTATCTGGCAAGACTTTTTAAAAAAGAAGAAGGAATCTCTATTACCGATTATGTTATTCGTATGAGGATAAAGAAGGCGTCTGAACTGTTACAATACAGTGAAATCTCTATTAATGAAATTGCAATGAAAGTGGGATATGATAACTTTTCATATTTTTCCAGATTATGTAAAAAAATGTTGGGATGTAGTCCGAAAGATTATAGAAAAAAAGCAAAGGAGAAACTAAATGAGTAGTTATTTTGAATGTTCGGGAAATGGACCGATTGTGACAACAAAAGCAGGAAAAATAAGGGGATATTTGTGGAATACAACATATACATTTCAAGGGATTAAGTATGCAAATGCAAAAAGATTTCAGATGCCGGAGGAAATTCAGCCGTGGGATGGGATAAAAGATGCTACTTCTTATGGCTATGTATGTCCATTGTTAACCCAGGATGTTCCCAACGGTGAAATTATGGTTCCTCATAGATACTGGCCTATGGATGAACACTGTCAGTATTTGAACGTTTGGACGCAGACGTTGGATACTTTGGCAAAAAAACCGGTTATGGTATGGCTTCATGGAGGTGGATTCTACGCAGGATCTTCTATCGAACAGATAGCATATGATGGTACAAATTTAAGCCAATTTGGGGATGTGGTTGTAGTATCATTGAATCATAGATTAAATCTTTTGGGATATTTGAATTTGTCAGAATATGGAGAAAAATATTGGAACTCGGGAAATGTTGGAAATGCTGATATTGTAGCGGCATTGCGCTGGATTAGAGACAATATTGAAGCGTTTGGTGGGGATCCTCAAAATGTAACATTATTCGGGCAATCCGGAGGAGGCATGAAAATATGGACGCTGATGCAGACACCGGAGGCTGATGGCTTGTATCATAAAGCGATTATTCAGAGCGGCGTATTGGAAGATTTTATTGATGAAGAGAATACAGATGCCAAACCACTGATCCGGGCAATGCTGCAGGAGCTTAATATGGAAGAATCGGATATTGAGAAATGGGAGGATATGCCTTACAGAGAGCTGGCAGATGCTTATAATAAAGTATCCGATAAAGTACTGGCTGAAGGTGGTTATATAGGAGGACATCCGATTCGGAACTCTTATTACATGGGGGATCCTTTAAAAATTGGATTTTCGGAATATGCCCAAAAGGTGCCGGTGTTAATAGGAAGTGTGTTCGGAGAGATGGGATTTGCACCCGGGCTGATCGGAAGGGATCAAATGACACAAGAGGAATTGATCAGGATTGTCGAAAAACGATTTGGTGAACATACTCAGTCTGTGATTCAGGCATACGCGCAGGCATACCCGGGAAGAAGCATTGCAGACTTAACTACATATGATATTTTTTTCAGAAAACCGGTAATTGATTTTGTGAAAAAGAGAAAGACATATAAACAATCTAATATATATGCATATGTCTTTGCGGTTGAATTTCCTCTGGATGATGGAAAGCCGGCCTGGCATTGTTCTGATCTGGCTTTTGTATTTCACAATACAGATAAGGTTCCCGTGGCTAATATGCCGGGAGTCACGGATAAACTAGAAGAAAAAATGTGCAAGGCATGGGTGAATTTTGCTAAAACAGGAATTCCATTCATTGATGAAACGATTGCTTGGCCGGCCTGTACAGAAGAAACAGAAAATTATATGGTTATCGACAATGATAAATGGCAGGTAAGAGAGAAGTTTGATTATGAATTAGTGAAACAGGTAGCGGACAGTGGCATGAAATCTCCATTTTCTATAAAAGAAAGGAGAAAAATGTTGCAGAAAACTCAAAAAGAAGCAGAAGAGAAAGGCGTATTTTTACATTGAAGACAGAAAAAATAATAACTGAATTATTGGAACAGATGACCTTGGATGAAAAGATCGGGATGGTTCATGGAAATGGATTGTTTCAGAATAAAGGGGTAGAAAGACTGGGAATACCTTCTATGAAATTTTCAGATGGACCTATGGGTGTTCGGAATGAGTTTCAAAATGATAAATGGATTCCCCTGGGAAATACTGATGATTATGTATCTTATCTTCCAAGTAATAGTGCTATAGCATCTACATGGGATGTCGATGTTGCATATGAAGTTGGCGAGGTCTTGGGAGCGGAAGCCAGAGGCAGAGGAAAAGACATGATTTTGGCGCCGGGAATTAATATCAAACGAAGTCCCTTATGTGGGAGAAATTTTGAATATTTGAGTGAAGACCCCGTGCTGACAGCAGAGATGGCAGTTGCTTTGATAAAAGGAATACAGCAGAATGATGTGGCAGCCTGTGTAAAACATTTTGTGGCAAACAATCAGGAAACTAATCGACTGCATGTGGATACTAAAGTAAATGAGAGAACCTTGCAGGAAATATATTACCCGGCGTTTCGACAGTCTGTGCAGAAGGCAGATGTTTATTCGGTTATGGGAGCCTATAACAGATTAAACGGTACCTATTGCTGTGAAAATAATCTGTTGCTGAAGGAAGTATTGCGTGATCAATGGGGATTTGAAGGAATTGTAATCAGTGACTGGGGAGCAGTGCATAATACGGTAGATGCGGGGCAGGCAGCACTTGATATTGAAATGTCAGTATTTGATAATTTCGACGAATATTGTCTGGCAGAACCTTTGAAACAAAGGATCTTGGATGAATCAGTAGATATGGCGTGTCTGGATGCAAAGGTGCGTAACATCTTGCGAGTAATGTTTAAGTTAAAAATGATTGGAAAGGAAGCGGTACATCGAAAAAACGGCTCCTATAATACTATGGCGCACCGGCAGGTGTTGAAAAAAGCAGCGGAAAAATCTGTTATTTTATTGAATAATGATAGTAAATTATTGCCACTTGGAAATACATATCATAAGAAAATTGCAGTCATAGGTTGTAACGCAGACCGAATTCACTCGGGCGGTGGAGGTAGTGCAGAAATTAAGGCTTTGTATGAAATATCACCGCTTCTTGGAATCAAAATGGAATTTGGAGGCAATGCAGAAATAGTATATGAACCGGGGTATTATATTCCGGAAAAAAAGGAGCTTAACGGAGAAAACTGGCAGGCTTCCAGTGTGGATGACAAAGAAAAAATACAACAACAGATCCGCAGGATGAGAGAAGAAAAAAGAAGACTAAAAAAGGAGGCATTTTATTCAGACCTATCGGAAATAGAGGAAGAATATCACAGAAGAGCTCTGAAGCTTGCTGAAGAGAGCGATATTGTTCTGTTTGTAGGAGGGTTGGATCATGAATATGACATTGAGGGAGAGGATCGTCCCTGCATGAAACTTCCGTATCATCAGGATGAATTGATTACAAAATTATTAAAGGTAAGACCGGACACAATTGTAACTTTAATAGGAGGATCTCCGGTGGAGATGCCATGGGAAGAAAAAGCAGGTACAATTTTGTGGTCTTATTATGCCGGAATGGAGAGTGGCACAGCCCTAGCGGGAATCCTCGCCGGAAGAATCAATCCCAGTGGAAAACTGGCAGAAACTTTTCCTCGTGTTTATGAAGATACACCGACAGGTCATAACGGACAATTTGGGAGAGATGATATGGTCTGTTATGAAGAAGAAATTATGGTCGGATATCGTCACTATGAGAAAAATGATATTTTGCCGATGTTCTGCTTTGGACATGGACTCTCTTATACAGAATTTGCGTATCACGATCTGCAGGTGAAGCAAGATAATGATGCAAAAGACAGAGTGAGCATATCGTTTGATATAGAAAACGTAGGCCAAATAGACGGAAGAGAGATTGTACAGATTTATGTGAGGGATGAGGAGTGTACAGTAATCAGACCAGAAAAAGAGTTAAAGGCATTCAAAAGCATTACGCTGAAAGCGGGGAGTATATGCAGAGTAGAGATTACGTTGGATAGTATGGCGTTTTCATTTTATGATGAGAAGAAACATGATTTTTGTGTGGAACCCGGAATTTTTGAAATATGTGTAGGCAATTCAACGCAAAATATTTTATTGCATCAGAAAATTGAATACCCTAACTGCAGTAAGCAGAATGTGTGAAATCCCGATTCTAATTCGTTATAAAATAAAGTATAATACGACATATATAAACCCCGGAAAGGCCTTGGAAAAATATATATGTCAGCAATCGATTTCCGGAAGAGGAAAGACTAGCTACCGCTTTGAGCTGACTGATGCTACCGTCAGCTCAAAGCGGTAGTTTTTATTATTTTATGGAATTATGAAAGCGGTTGTCAAATTGGAATGCGGAATACGGAATACGGAATCCTTAGGATATGGCTTGCCATTGTAGCAGATTCCGATTATAATAAAAGATTGTAACGGCAATGACTTGGAATTGGGGATTATCATGAATATAGTAGTAGACGGATATAATATATGTTATAAAACAACCGGTACCGGCGATAAGACAGTCGTGATCTTACAGGGCTGGGGTACGGATCTGGGAGTGTATGATTCCGTAGCCGGTGTGATTGACGGCAGCAGGTACCGTGTGATCCAGTTTGATTTCCCGGGCTTCGGCAGCAGCGATGAACCGAAGGAACCCTGGGATGTGGACGGATTTGCGGATTTTTTCTGCAGATTTATGGAAGTAATGCAGGTAAAGCAGGCCACCCTCATCGGGCATTCCTACGGCGGACGAGTGATCATCAAGCTGGCAGCCAGAGAGAGCATCCCTTTTGAGATCACGAATATTATCCTGATCGACAGTGCCGGTGTCCTGCCGGTGCGTACTACTGCGCAGAAATGGAAGATCCGCAAGTACAAGATTTTGAAGAAATTCCTGAATCTGAAGCTGATCTATGCCATGTTCCCGGAGGTGATCGATGACTGGAGGAGCCGACAGGGATCGGCAGACTACCGCAATGCGACACCCATGATGCGTCAGTGTATGGTGAAGGCAGTGAATGAGGATCTGACGGAACTGCTTCCGAGGATCCGTCAGGAAGTGCTGTTGATCTGGGGAGATCAGGATACGGCAACTCCTATCCGGGATGCACATATTATGGAAGAGAAGATACCCAACTGCGGCCTGGCAGTGATCCCGGGAACCGGTCATTTTTCTTTCCTTGAGAAGCCGGCACAGTTCCGGGGAATTATGGAGGCATATCTGAAATGATCATACGTGTGCTGATAGCGGTCGTGCTTGCTGTTCCGGCATATTTTTATACCATGCGGTATAATATTCATATGTTCCAGCAGAACGGCTATAAGAATAAAGAACACCTTCACTGGCTGAAGAAGAAGTTCCGGCTGCAATGGATTCTCTATTTTGGCCTGGCACTGGGCATTGTGACCTGTGTGTTCCCATACCTTGCCCTTGAAATCTTCGAGTATCTGGTACTGCTCGTGATCATCGTGGTATATCGTGCCATGAAGCGGATGAACACGAAGAAAAAGCTGGTGTATACCGCCCGGGTCAAGAGATTGCTCGCTACGGAGCTGATCCTTACGGCTGCGGTATTCGCGCTGGTGTGTGGATTGGGCGGAATGAAGCGGATCCCGGGACTGTGCCTGATCCTGGTATCTGTGAATCTGTTTCTGGATATTGTGGCTAATGTCATCAATCATCCCATGGAGGCGGGGATCAATCAGCATTATATCAATGATGCTGTGAGAAAGCTGAAAAGCGTCCCGGGACTTACCGTCATCGGTGTGACCGGCAGCTACGGCAAGACCAGCGTAAAGTTCTATTTGCAGACACTTTTACAGGAAAAATATAATGTGCTGGTGACTCCGGAGAGCTTTAATACTCCGATGGGAGTGGTGCGGACCATCCGCGGTTCCCTGAAGCCCACCACGGAGATCTTCGTCTGCGAGATGGGTGCCCGCCATGTGGGCGATATCAAGGAGATCTGCGATATGGTGCATCCCGATCACGGTGTGATCACATCTATCGGACCGCAGCATTTAGAGACCTTTTTTAACATGGAGAATATTCAGAAGACGAAGTTCGAGCTGGCGGATGCCCTGCCGGAAGGCGGCATGCTGTTCTTGAACGGTGACAACGATTATATTCAGCAACAGGCAGCTTCTCCCGCGTATGATCAGACCCCGGAGAAGATCTTCTATTATTCTGAGACGGAAGGGACAGGATACTGTGCCAAAGAAGTGAAGGTATCCCAGTTAGGTACGGAGTTCACGGTAGTGACCCCGGACGGCGAGAGCGAGAGATTCCAGATGCGTCTCATCGGTGCCCACAATGTCATCAATGTGGTGGGGGCTATCGCAGTTGCTCATAGAATGGGCATGACGCTGCAGGAACTGCGGATCCCGGTACGCCGGATCGAGCCGGTGCCCCATCGTATGCAGATGCGGGAGCACGGTCTGGTGACGATCATCGATGATGCTTACAATTCCAACCCCGTAGGTTCCAGGGCAGCGGTCGAGACGCTGGCTATGTTTGACGGTATCCGGATCCTGATCACGCCGGGCATGGTAGAGCTGGGTGACAAGGAAGCAGAATACAATCATAAATTCGGTAACTACGCAGCGGATTGCTGCGATTACATCCTGTTAGTGGGCAGACGGCACACCGAGCCCATCAGGGAGGGCGTGTTGGAGAAGGGATTCCCGGAAGAGAAATGCCTGGTATTCGACAAGCTGGAGGAAGCTGTATCTTACGCCTATGCCATCAAAGGGCAGGGACATAAGTATATTTTATTAGAGAATGACCTGACGGATAACTATTAGACGACTCAGAGGCGATTTCGCGAAAGTGGTTCCGGATAGTTGACAGAGAGTAGTAAAATTCAGGAGGGAAAATAAATGAAGACAAGAGTAGCAATGCTGTTTGGCGGAAAGAGTGTAGAACACGAGGTATCTGTGATCTCCGGCATCCAGGCTGTCATGAGCATGGACACAGACAAATACGAAGTGATCCCGGTCTATATGACCAAGCGTAATGAAATGTACATCGGTGAGGAGATCGGAAAGATCGAATCCTATAAAAATATCGACGAACTGTTGAAAAAATCCCAGAGAGTGATCATGACCAATGAGGATGGAAAGGTATTCCTGACGCCGTTCCCGGTGAAGCTGTTCGGCGGGAAGAAACCGGTAGAGATCGACGTGGCTTTCCCCGTAGTCCACGGTACCAATGTGGAGGACGGCGCTTTCCAGGGTTACCTGAAGACCATGGGCATCCCCTTCGTGGGCTGTGATGTGACCGCATCCGCCATTGGTATGGACAAATACATCATGAAAGCTGTATTAAAGGAGTGTGATGTTCCGGTACTGGATGCGCAGCTGTATACTCTGTCGGATTATGCGCAGATAGAGATTCTGCTCGACAAAGTGGAAACAGGACTGGGATATCCGGTGATCGTAAAACCGGTCAACTTAGGTTCCAGCGTAGGCATCAGTGTAGCTAAAAATCGTGTGGAACTGACCCAATCCGTCGATGATGCGTTCAAGTATGCGACCAAAGTGCTGGTGGAGCACGCCATCACCAATTTACGTGAGATCAACTGCTCGGTACTGGGAGATGAGAATGACGCTATTGCTTCCGAGTGCGAAGAACCCCTGCACACCAAAGATATCTTAAGTTATGAAGATAAATACGTCAGCAATGCCAAGGGCAGCGGCTCCAAGGGCATGGCGAGCGTATCCCGCAAAATTCCGGCAGAACTGTCTCCGGAGAAGAGAGAAGAGGTGCGGGAACTGGCAGTCAGATCCTTTAAAGCACTGGGCTGTAACGGTGTGTCCCGTATCGACTTTATGATCGATGAGGACAACGGCAAGCTGTATTTCAATGAGATCAACACGATCCCCGGATCTCTGGCATTTTATCTGTGGGAGCCGGTAGGAGTTCCTTACAAAGAGCTTCTGGATCGTATGATCCAGCTGTCTTTGAAGAGAGCCCGCACCGAGGAGAGACTGACCTTTACCTTTGACACCAATATCCTGAATTCCGCAAGCTTTGGCGGCTCTAAGGGTGGCAAATTGTAATAGCCGGTTTATGGATTTTATGATTATTTAATATATTTTTTAGCACTCTGGACTTGCGAGTGCTAATCTATAGTGATAATATAATCTCTGTAAGAGGAACAAGCGACTGCAGCAGCAGACAATTGTTTGAAAAGAGATGTGAAGTGGTCAGCCGCGCAGGGAACTGTGTGGCTGATTTTTACATGGAAAACGTCTTGGTTGTGTGGCTCACCGGTTGGGCAGAATGGAGGGAATATGACGAAGACAACAAAAAGAGATTATTATGAAGTATTGGGTGTCAGCAAGACAGCGGACGCCGCAGCGATAAAAAAAGCATACCGGAAACTGGCGAAAAAATACCATCCGGATACCAATGCAGGAGACCCTGTGGCAGAGGAGAAGCTGAAGGAAGTCAACGAAGCTTACGATGTGCTGGGGGATGAAAAAAAGAAGAAACTATATGATACTTACGGTTTTGCTGCTTTCCAGGAGGGATTTAACGAGGAGGCAGCCAGACAGTATCAGGAGCAGTTTAAGAACGGAGGAGGTTTCGGCACCGATGGATTCGGCGGCTTTGGCAACGGCACGTTCCATTACAGTACGGGAGGAAGCGGTTTCGGTACCGGGGATTTCGGCAGCTTCGGCGGGGATGAGGATATTTTTGACAATCTGTTCGGTCAGTATTTCAAGGGACAGAAAGGCTCCGGACGGGGCAGCCGGGCAAACTACCGTAGCAAAGGTCAGGATGTGGAATCCGGCATCACCATCAGTTTTGACGAAGCAATGCATGGCTGCGACAAGACCTTTACCTTAAGAGATCCGGCTACCGGCAAGTCCGAATCCGTGCAGGTGCACATTCCGGCAGGTATCGATACCGGTAAAAGTATCCGCCTGAAAGGTAAGGGCGGTGAAGGTTACTCCGGCGGTGAGAGCGGTGACCTGTATCTGAAGGTGACGGTACAGGAGAAACCGGGCTGGGAGCGTAGAGGACAGGATCTGTATACCACGGTCAATATCCCCTATACTACTGCGGCCTTGGGCGGCGAGATCCGTGTGCCCACGTTGTACGGCGATGTCATGTGCAAAGTGAAGGAAGGTACGCAGTCCGGCAGCAAGATCCGTCTGAAAGGCAAGGGTGTGGTATCCATGAAGGATAAAAATGCCCACGGCGATCAGTATGTCGTGATCCAGATTCAGGTGCCTAAGAATCTGACCCCGGCAGCAAAAGAAAAATTACAGGAATACAAGAAGGTCAGTGGATTTTGATCCACTGGCCTTTTTTAATGATAAAATTTTTCAGTAAAGGAGAAAAAACTGGAAATAAGAAAAACAGGTGATTATAATATTCATTCATAAATAGAATAAACCAAAGAATTCACACAGGAGGAAATGAATTATGTTGAAATGTTTAAAAAAGATTGATAAAGCAAAAACCGGTATTTTCGCAGCAGGCGTTCTGTTCGGAACCGCAGGTATCAAAGTACTGTCCAGCAAGGATGCGAAGAAGCTGTACACCAACTGCACCGCAGCTGTTCTGCGCGCAAAAGAGTGTGTCATGAAGACTGCGACCACTATCCAGGAGAACGCAGAGGATATCTACGCAGAGGCTCAGCAGATCAACGAGGACAGAGCAGCACAGGCAGCAAAAGAGTATGATGGTGAAGCAGAAGCAGCAGAGACTGCAACAGAAGAATGATCCCTTCATGAAAGCAGGCATAAATTATGAGATTTGTGATCAAGCATGAGATAAAGGGGAGACTCAGGGTTCACATTTTACAGAGCCGCATGAGCTTTGCGCAGGCAGATACACTGCAATACTATCTGGACGGACAGAAGAATATTGTCAGTGCCAAAATTCAGGAGCGCACCCTGGATGCCACGGTAGTCTATACCGGTTCCAGGGAGGAGGCACTGAAGACACTGGAGAATTTTACATATCAGGGTACAGAAGTGCCGGAGAACTATCTTGCTAATTCCGGCAGAGAGATGAACCGGGAATATAAGGATCAGCTGATCAATAAAGTGGTAATGCATTATGGGATCAGGCTGTTTTTGCCCATGGATATCCGTTCCGTGATCACCACAGTGAAGTCTTTCAAATATCTCTGGCACGGCGTGAAGACTCTGGCGAAGGGCAAGATCGAAGTACCGGTACTGGATGCCACTGCTATCGGTGTATCTGTGCTGCGTGGTGATTACAACACCGCAGCCTCTGTGATGTTCCTGTTAGGCATCGGTGAGATTTTGGAGGAGTGGACGCACAAAAAGTCTGTCGGTGATCTGGCGAGGAGCATGTCCTTAAACATTGACAAGGTATGGGTTGTGAGTGATGGACAGGAGATCCTGGTGCCGTCCACATCCATTAAGTCGGGTGATCTGGTAAGGATCCACATGGGCAATGTGATTCCTTTCGACGGTACAGTGACGGATGGAGAAGGTATGGTGAATCAGGCATCTCTGACCGGAGAATCCGTTCCGGTGAGAAAAATTCCCGGTGGAACTGTCTATGCCGGAACTGTGGTAGAAGAAGGTGAACTGACTATCTGTGTGAAAGAAAACGGCGGCTCCAGCAAATATGAGAAGATCATGACCATGATCGAGGAATCCGAGAAGCTGAAATCCTCTCTGGAGGGTAAGGCAGAGCACCTGGCAGATAAGCTGGTACCCTATACTTTCTTAGGCACCGGTCTGGTATGGATGTTCACACGGAATGTGACCAAGGCATTATCCGTGCTGATGGTGGATTTCTCCTGCGCATTGAAGCTGTCTATGCCGTTAGCGGTATTGTCTGCGATCCGTGAGGCAAGCACCTACGAGATCACGGTGAAGGGCGGCAAATACTTAGAGGCTATGGCAGATGCCACGACCATCGTATTTGACAAGACCGGAACCCTGACCAAGGCACAGCCTACCGTGGCGGATGTGGTATCCTTTAACGGACAACCCGCAGAGGAACTGCTTCGGATCGCTGCCTGTCTGGAGGAGCATTTTCCTCATTCCATGGCAAAAGCAGTGGTGCGGGAAGCAGCCCGCAAGGAGCTGGTACATGAAGAGCTGCATACCAAAGTGGAATATATTGTAGCCCATGGAATCTCTTCTACTCTGGATGGCAAGAAGATCATCATCGGCAGCTACCATTTCGTATTTGAGGATGAGCAGGCACAGATCCCGGAGGGCAGACAGGAGCTGTTCGATCAGCTGCCTGAGGAATACTCCCGCCTGTATATGGCAATTGACGGCAAGCTGGCTGCAGTGATCTGCATCGAGGATCCTCTCAGAGAAGAGGCTCCGGAGGTCATCCGACAGCTGAAGAGTCTCGGAATCCACAAGGTAGTCATGATGACAGGAGACAGCGATCGTATCGCCGGGGCAATTGCGGGTACCGTCGGCGTGGATGAGTATTATTCCGAGGTGTTGCCGGAGGACAAAGCAAGGTTCGTGGAGCAGGAGAAGCAGGCAGGTCATAAAGTCATTATGATCGGTGACGGCATCAACGATTCCCCGGCATTGTCAGCGGCAGACGTAGGGATTGCCATCAGCGAGGGCGCACAGATCGCCAGAGAGATCGCCGATGTCACCATTGGTGCGGACAATTTACAGGAAGTAGCGACACTGAAGGAGCTGAGCAATGCCCTGATGGCGCGGATCCATAAAAATTATCGCATGATCGTAGGCATCAATACCGGACTGATTGTATTGGGTGTGGCAGGTATCATTCCTCCCACTACGTCCGCTCTTCTGCATAATACATCTACCCTGTGGATCAGCACCAAGAGCATGAAGAATCTTTTGGATAGAGAAGAAGCATAAAAAGAGAAAAAGCAAAGGCCATTGTGAGAGAAAAAGAGAACTCCTCGCAATGGCTTGTGTTTTACTTTATAGTAAGTTGCTGCTAACTGAAAAATGTAATACAAAAAAATGTAAGACAATTTGAATAGAATGTACGGTACTTTTGTAGGAATTATATGTTGCATATTTGCAGATGCTTGTATATAATGATATAGTAATTCCTAGTTGGACGCTAGAGATAGGAGGAAGTATATGTCAGAACAATTATTACAGGTGCGTAACTTGTCCGTAAGTGTAGAGGACAAGCCCATCCTTCATGGAATAGATTTAGAGGTTCGTCCCGGAGAGACCCATGTCCTCATGGGACCCAACGGTGCGGGCAAATCCACACTGGGTTACACCATCATGGGAAGTCCCCGGTACGAGGTGACCGATGGTGAGATCCTGTTCAAAGGGAAGGAATTATTAGAGGAAACCGCAGACCAGAGAGCGAAGGACGGTATTTTCCTATCCTTCCAGAATCCCCTGGAGGTACCCGGAGTATCGCTTCGGAATTTCATTCGTAATGCCGTGGAACAGAGAAGTGGTTCCCGTATCAAGCTGTGGACCTTCAAAAAGGAGCTGGAGCAGGCAATGGAAGTATTGCAGATGGATCCTTCCTACGGGGACCGTGATCTGAACGTGGGATTCTCCGGCGGTGAGAAGAAAAAGGCGGAGATCTTACAGTTACTTATGTTAAAACCTTCTCTGGCAATTCTCGATGAGACCGATTCCGGTCTGGATGTGGATGCGGTACGTACGGTATCCAAGGGCGTGGAAGAGTACCAGAAGGACAAAAAAGGTGCGCTGCTGATCATTACCCACAGCACCAGAATTTTAGAGTCTCTCCATGTGGACAAGACCCATGTACTGGTGAACGGTAAGATCGTGGCATCCGGCGACGCTTCCCTGGTAGACGAGATCAACGAGCATGGTTTCGAGCGTTTTCTGGAAGCATAAGGAGGTTGACGATCTGAATGAGTGAACGTGAAAAGACATACGTGGAAGACGTCAACAGAAGCATTTATGATATCCGTAATGAGGAGAAGGACGTCTATCGTATTAAAAAGGGACTGACTCCCGATATTGTGGCGGAGATTTCCGAGAAAAAGAAGGATCCCGCATGGATGGCAAATTTCAGATTACAGTCTCTGCAGATCTATAATGAGATGGAAGTTCCCGACTGGGGTCCCTCTATTGAGGGTCTGAACATGGAAGACATCGTAACCTATGTAAAACCTAATACCCATATGAGCGCCAAATGGTCCGAAGTGCCGGAGGACATCAAGGATACCTTCGAAAAATTGGGGATCCCACAGGCGGAGCGGAAGTCCCTCGCCGGTGTGGGGGCACAATATGATTCCGAACTGGTATATCACAATGTCAGAGAAGAAGTGGCAGCCCAGGGCGTAGTCTATACCGATATGGAGAGTGCCCTGAACGGGGAATATGCGGATATGGTGCGGAAACATTTCATGAAGCTGGTGACCCCCAGAGACCACAAATTCGCAGCGCTGCACGGTGCTGTGTGGTCCGGTGGTTCCTTCGTATATGTTCCCCCCGGAGTGTCCGTGACGATCCCCTTACAGTCCTATTTTCGACTGAACGCACCGGGAGCCGGACAGTTCGAGCATACCCTGATCATTGTGGACGAGGGTGCATACCTGCATTTTATCGAGGGCTGTTCCGCCCCGAAGTACAACGTGGCGAACCTCCATGCCGGCTGTGTGGAGCTGTTCGTGGGGAAAAATGCAAAACTGCGTTACTCCACCATCGAGAACTGGTCCAAGAATATGTACAATCTGAACACCAAGCGGGCGCTGGTGGAAGAAGGCGGTACCATAGAATGGGTATCCGGTTCCTTCGGATCCCACGTATCCTATCTGTACCCCATGAGCGTGTTGAACGGTAAGGGAGCGAGAGCGGAATTTACCGGTATTACTTTCGCCGGAGCCGGTCAGAATCTGGATACCGGTACGAAAGTGGTTCACAATGCACCGGAGACCACTTCTTATATCAACACGAAGTCTATCTCCAAGGATGGCGGGATCAGTACGTTCCGAAGCTCCGTGGTAGTGAAGAACAGTGCGGCAAAGAGTAAATCTGCGGTATCCTGTCAGTCCCTGATGCTGGATGATAAGTCCCGCTCCGATACCATCCCGGCGATGGATATCCGTACCCAGGATGCCGATATCGGGCATGAGGCGAAGATCGGCAGGATCAGCGACGAGGCAGTATTCTATCTGATGTCCCGCGGCATCTCCGAGGAGGACGCCAGAGCCATGATCGTCAGCGGCTTCGCGGACAATGTATCGAAGGAGCTGCCGTTGGAATATGCGGTAGAGATGAACAACCTGATCCGCCTGGAGATGAAAGGCAGCATCGGGTAAAGGGAGGACAGAATATGGAAAAAGAATATAATATGACCATCAACCGACTGCCCTCTAAGACATGGAACTGGCTTCGTATGAATGAGACGCAGTTGGAGAGAATAGAGATCCCCGCGGCCGGAGAGGCAAAAGTCACTCTGCCGGAGAAGATAACGACCGCTGAAAACGAAGGCTCTAAGCCCTGGAATGCGGATTTTGCAGGGATTGCCTCCGGTATGGGGGAAGATATGGACGGTCTGCTTGCCGCAGCGGGAGTAAAAGCAAAACATTATGAGGTGCCCGCGGATGTGACAGAGGTGCAGCCGTTACTGCTTGATTATGCCTATGCACAGAACAGCTTACAGGCGGGAGCTGTAGCGGTAAAAGCAGGTAAAAACAGTGAGATCACCGTGATCGAGGACTTTGCTTCCGACAGGGAGGCGTCAGGTCAGGCAGCGGTATCCACCAGACTGTATCTGGAAGAAGGCGCGAAGCTCCGGCTGATCCAGGTGCAGAGACTGGGCAGTGATTTTACTTTTATGAATGATATCGGTGCCCTGTGTGAGGAGAAGGCTTCCCTGGAAGTCATCCAGCTGATCCTGGGCGGGAAGAATACCTACCTTGGATGTAAGACCACTCTGCAGGGCAGAGAGAGCAGCGTGAACACGGATACCGCCTATATCGTAGACGGCGAAGGCAGACTGGATATGAATTATGTGGCTCTGCATGAGGGGAAAAAGACCCAGAGTAATATGCAGGCCGGAGGCGTGTTAAGAGATCATGCCTTCAAATTATACCGCGGCACCATTGACTTCAAATGGGGTGCCAAGGGTGCGGTAGGCAATGAAAAAGAGGACGTACTGTTATTGTCCAATGATGTGGTGAATCAGACCATTCCCCTGATCCTCTGTGCGGAGGAAGATGTGGAAGGCAATCACGGTGCCACCATCGGTAAGCTGGATGATGAACTGTTGTTCTACTTAGAGAGCCGCGGCATGAACAGAGAGCAGATCTATGAGATGATGGCGATGGCGAAGGTGGATGCGGTCTGCCGTAAGATCCCTGACGCTTCCACACAGGCAAAGGTACAAAAGTTCCTGGGCAGAGCCGTGGAAGAAGAGGAAGCGTAAAGAGTAAGATAACAGGAGGAAGTATGAGTATTTCAGTCAACGAGATCCGCAAGGATTTTCCTCTGCTGGAGAATCAGAAAGTGATCTATCTGGATACCGCAGCGACTTCGCAGAAGCCGGTCTGTGTCCTGGAAGCAGAGCGGGAATTTTATGAAAAATACAATGCCAATCCCCTGCGCGGATTATACGAGCTGGGAGAGGCGGCAACCGAAAAGTACGAAGAAGCCAGAGAGACAGTCCGGGGATTTATCAACGCAAAAGAAGCAGCGGAGATCATCTTTGTCCGCAATGCCACGGAAGGTTTAAACCTGGTGGCGTACAGTTTCGGCTCCCTGGTACTGAAACCGGGAGATGAGATCCTGGTGAGCATTATGGAGCATCACAGCAATCTCCTGCCCTGGCAGCAGGCGGCAGCCAGAACCGGAGCAGTGGTGAAGTATCTGGAGTGCACCGAAGACGGAAAATATACCGAGGAAGCTTTTCAGGAGGCACTGAGCGACCGGACGAAGATCGTTGCCATGACCCAGGTATCCAATGTGCTGGGCTGCAAAAACAATATCAAGCGTTTTGCACAGCTGGCACATGAGGCAGGCGCTTATTTCGTGGCAGACGGAGCCCAGAGCGTGCCCCATATGGCAGTGGACGTACAGGATCTGGATGTGGATTTTCTGGCATTTTCCGGGCATAAAATGTACGCTCCCATGGGAATCGGTGTGTTATATGCGAGGAGAGAGCTGTTAGAGCAGATGCCCCCGTTTTTATGCGGTGGAGAAATGATCGATTCCGTCAGCCGTACAGGTGCCGTGTGGGCAGAGGTGCCTCATAAGTTCGAGGCAGGTACGGTGAACGGTGCCGGTGCTTATGCCCTCGCAGAGGCTATCCGTTATGTGCAGAAGATCGGCTTTGATTTCATCGAAGAGAGAGAAGCAAAGCTGACAAAACTGCTGATGGATGGGATGAAGGAGATCCCTGCGGTGCATATTTTAGGATCACAGAAAGCGGAGGATCATCACGGTATCGTGACATTTAAGCTGGACGGCGTGCATCCCCATGATGTGGCATCTGTTTTAGATGCAGATCACATCGCAGTCCGGGCGGGACATCACTGCGCCCAGCCGTTACTACAGCACCTGAAAGTGTTGTCTACCACCAGAGTGAGTCTGGGCGTCTACAATACGGAAGAAGAGATACAGGCATTTTTAACAAGTCTTGCCGGGATAAGGAGACAGATGGGCTATGGAGAATAAAACGTTTTATAATGAGATCCTGACGGAGCACAATCTGCATCCGTATCACAAACACAAGCTGGAGGATGCGAACCTGGTGTTAGAAGGTGTCAATCCCAGCTGCGGCGATGATATTTTCCTGGAACTGAAGGTGGAGGACGGTGTAGTCGTGGACGGTGCCTTTGAAGGAGACGGCTGTGCCATCTCCCAGGCTTCTGCGGACATGATGCTGGAACTGGTCATTGGTAGAAGTAAGGAAGAGGCACTGCATCTGGCAGATCTGTTCCTGAAAATGATCAAGGGAAGTATCACCGATGAAGAGAAGGATGAGCTGGAAGAGGCCTCCGTATTGCAGGATATCGCCCACATGCCTGCCAGGGTAAAATGCGCGGTGCTTGGCTGGCATACTATGCAGGAATTATTGAAAACAGAAGAAAAATAGCTGATAAAAAGATAAAGATACATCTTGCACGCCCTTTTTGGATACGCTACAATGAAAAAAGAAGTGTAAGAAAAGCGGGGGGGCTGTGCATGTTCCACATAGAGCTTATCATTGAATTCCTGGAAAACGTGATGAACAATATTGTCCAGGTGGCAATATTGTTCTTTGAATTTGTCGGAGTGATCGTTATTATTCTCTCCGGTCTGAAAGGGTTTTATAATTATGTGCGGCGGGTGCCGGATATGAAGATCACCCTGGCGCAGGGGCTTGCTGTAGGGCTGGAATTCAAGTTGTGCAGTGAGATCCTTAAGACCGTTATTGTCAGAGACTGGAAGGAGATCGTTACCGTAGCCGGTATCATCGGACTTCGTGCGGCACTGACCTTCCTGATTCATTGGGAGATCAAGGAAGAGAAGAATCATTCCTAAAAATCGGCAGCTGATGAAAATCGGCTGCTTTTTTTAGAATGATTTCCGGTTACCCAACAAAAGTCAATAAGTTTATCCAGATAAAGAGATTAAATTTGTAATGGTATATAGGTTAAATTTGCACCTTGGAAAAAAGCTGTCAGAGGACTAACATATAACGATAAAGTATGTATTTATAAAAAAAGTGTAAAGAAATGCTAAAAAATCCGTTGCATTTGACACTTCGACGTGCTAAAGTTATCAACAGCATGAACGTAAATGTAATCGATTACGCATGCTTAAAAGGAAAGCAGAATGGAATTACAAAAGACACTTACTCCCGGGGAAGCGCTGGAACGCGTCCTGCGATCTTATCAGACCTACTACAATATCAAAACAGAGGCTGTAGAACCGCCATTCGCAGCCGAAGCAATCTTCGGATCCCATAATGAGCAGTATTTTCTGATCAAGAAAGCCAAGGTGGCAGATATTGACACCAACGAGACAGTGTATTTTGCCACAGAAGAATCTTTATCTAAGGAACGTCTTCTGGAACTGGACGCTATCGCCTGGGAGCGGGGAACTGCAAATGTGCAGCCGTCTTCCAATCACAGGAACAGTGATGTCGTCCTGATCATTCTGACCGCTCATGCCGGGGAGGATGCTCTCGCACAGGTGAAAAAGTGCAGGCATTATCAGAGTTACCTCTGGGGATTCCATGGCTGGAGCAATTATCGTCTGATTGTCGTCGAGCTGTCTTCGGGTCGGATCGTCCACAACCGCCACGGACAGATTCTGAAGAAGTTCGTAAAAAAGGCAATGATAAATTAAATCTGTGTATTAAGAAAAGGAGAAACACAATGACAGCATTATTAATCGTTGTAGCCGCTATTGTACTGTTGTTTATCGGCTATGTGTTCTATGGCTCCTGGCTGGCAAAACAGTGGGGTATCGATCCTACCAAGAAGACTCCTGCAATTGAGAAGGAAGATGGTGTGGATTACGTCGCAGCTAAGCCTGCCGTACTTATGGGTCATCATTTTTCATCTATCGCCGGAGCAGGCCCGATCAACGGACCGATTCAGGCTTCCATCTTCGGATGGGTTCCCGTATTCCTGTGGTGTATCATCGGTGGTATTTTCTTCGGCGGTCTGCAGGACTTCGGATCTTTATTCGCATCTATCAGACATGACGGTAAATCTGTAGGTGAGATCATTGAGGATTCCATGGGATCCAGAGCTAAGAAGCTTTTCATCATCTTCGCACTTCTGGTGCTGATCCTGGTAATCGCTTCCTTCGTTAACATTGTGGCAGGTACTTTCCTGACCCTGGCGGATGATGCCGGCAAGACCGCTTTCGGTTTTGTGACCAATCCTACCGGTAATCAGTCTACCGCAATGATCTCTCTGCTGTTCATCGTTCTGGCTGTTATTTATGGTTATGTGACCAACAGAATGGGCGTTAAGACTCTGCCCGCTACCATCGGTGGTATCATCTGTATCGTAGCTATTACTGTTTTAGGTCTGAACGTTGGATTTGCAATGAACCGTATCGCATGGATCGTATTTGTAGGTGTTTACATCGCAGTGGCTTCCCTGGTTCCCGTATGGATCCTGTTACAGCCCCGTGACTACCTGTCCAGTTTCCTGCTGTATGCTATGATCGGTCTGGCATTCATCGGTGTGGTTGCCGGTGCTTTCACCGGTACTGTTGCATTCGATATCCCTGCGTTTAATGGCTGGGAGCCCAAGGCAGGACAGACATTGTTCCCTATGCTGTTCATCACTGTAGCATGTGGTGCATGTTCCGGTTTCCACAGCCTGATCGCTACCGGTACTTCTTCCAAGCAGTTAGCGAACGAGAAGGATGCCAAGGCTATCGGTTACGGCTCCATGCTGATCGAGTCTGCTCTGGGTATCATCGCGCTGGTAGCAGTCGGTGCAGTATATCAGAAGTATTTAAACGGTGAGTTCGGATCTCCCGCAGCTGCATTCGCTGCAGGTATTGCATCCATGTTCGGTACCGAGACCTCCAAGGCATACGGTACGATCTACGCACTGCTCACACTGTCTGTATCCGTATTCGCACTGACCAGTCTGGATACCGGTACCCGTCTGAGCCGTTTCATGTTCTCCGAGCTGTTCCTGAAGGAAGGCGAAGCTACTTACAAGGATGCCAAGGGCGCACGTAAGGTGCTGGCTCATCCTCTGTTCGGTACTGTATCCATGGTACTGATCGGCTGCATCCTCGGCGGTCTGTCCTTAAGTCAGATCTGGGGTCTGTTTGGTGCAGCGAACCAGCTGCTTGCAGGTATCGCTCTGATGGCAGTAGCTGCATGGCTGGGTGAAGTTGGTAAGAACAACAAGATGTTCTTCTTCCCTATGGTATTCATGCTTGCCGCAACCCTGACCAGCCTGGTGATCACCGTGATCAACAAGTGCAAGGCAATCGGTGCCGGCACTGCTGCATGGGGTGACTGGTTCCAGCTGTTCTTCGCAGCTGCAATGGCAGTTCTGGCAATCTTCCTGGTAGTGGAAGGTGCACGGACCTTCGTTAAGCAGATGAAAGAGAAGAAAGCAAAGAAAGCTGCTTGATCAGAGAAGCAAAAGAAAAATAAAAGAAATCCCGGAGACTGTGAAAGCCTTCGGGATTTTTTTGATCAGTGTGACAGCCCGCATCGTAACATCCGGAAGGTTGCGGCTGTTCTTGAGTAAATGGAAAGAATTATAATAGGTTTAATGTTCGAAGAAGGCAACCGCAACAGCTCCGGGGCCTACATGGGTTCCGATGGTGGCTCCCAGAGTGCTGATGGGAAGTTCCTTTGCGTAATCCTTCCACAGATGTTCGCTGTCGTGAATGTATTTTTGTAACAGCTCATCACTCAGACCGGTATAACCCAGACAGAAAGGGCGGGAGAAATCCACACCGTCAGCTTTTTCTATCTCACGGATCAGGAAGTTACTGCCGTTTTTGGAACCGCGGGCTTTTCCGAGCATAATGATCTCGCCGTCTGAGACAGCGACCACAGGCTTGATGGCCAGTGCACCGCCGATGAATGCCACGGTAGAGGAGATACGTCCGCCTTTTTTCAGGTATTCCAAGGTGTCCAGAAGTCCCATGGTGTGGATCTTGGATTTCTCCTTTTCGAGAATGCTGACAATTTCTTCTGCGGATTTCCCCTGATCCTTTAATTGCAGACCATACTCTACCAGAATGCGCTCTCCTATGGTGGCATTCATGCTGTCTACGACGAATACCTTACCCTCATAATCTTCAGCAGCGATCCGGGCACTTTGGCAGGTGCCGGACAATTTACCGGAGATGGTGATCACGATGACGGTCTCCCCCGCGGAGACTGCCTGCTCATAAGCGTCTTCAAAGACAGCGGGAGATACCAGGCTGGTGGTGGGGAGAGTGTCACATTCGATCAGCTTTTCGTAGAATTCTCTGTGACTGATGGTGACTCCGTCAGCATATTCGTCGTCGCCGAAGCGTATGTGCAGCGGCAGGATGGTGACATCCTCCCTGGGGTGGTTCATATCAGATGCGGAGTCTGTGATAAAACGTATTTTTTCCATGATAGTATTCCTATTCTTTTTATTATAGTTTGGCAGCTAAATGTTTCTTCCTGCTTATTTTTTGGGTGGATGTTCGGAAGGGAACTCAGCAAGGTACTGTTCCAGATTATGGGAGATCCTCTCCAGGGAATCGTAGAGATTCACCCGCTGTTCCTCTGTCATGCCGTCTCCGCCGTGAGCCAGTGCAGAGTAGATCCGGGAACCGATTTTTTTGACTACAGTGCTGCCTTCCTCGGTCAGATAATATAAAGTACGGTAGGAACGCTTGTTTTCCGGCAACTCACAGGACACCAGGCCTTTAGCACTTAACTGGCTTAATGTCCGGGAAATGGCAGCTTTATCTTCCTTACAAAGCTCTGTCAGCTGTGTGGCAGTCAGCCCCTCCGGATGTTTTCCCAGGTGATACAGACACATAGTGTAACCTGCTTTTAAGTCTAATTGCCCCATTTCCAGTTCTTTTAATTTCTGCAGATAACGGTGCAATTCCGTGATCGATACAACGAATCTTTCAAAACGATCCTGCATGGACAATCCTCCTATAAAATGTTGATGAAACAACAACTTTATGAAGTGTAACACATGGCTGTTGACAAGTCAACAGCCAAAAAGTTTGATAAATAGTTGACAATCTCAAAAAATCGCGCTATATCTAATGAAAAGGATAATAATAAACAATACCTAGCGGAAAGGAAGATTTTTATGGTTAAGAAATTGATCCTGGTAACATCACCGCCCGCCTGCGGAAAAACTTATATTTCCAAAGCTTTGGCGAAGAGACTGCAGCATGTGGTATATTTGGACAAGGATACTTTGATCACATTGTCAAAACAGATATTTGTAGTAGCGGGACAGCCTTATGACAGAAGCAGTGACTTTTTTGAAAAAAATATCCGTGACTATGAGTACGAGTGTGTTGTGGATCTGGCTATGGAAGCATTGGATTATGACGATATTGTATTGATCAATGCACCCTTTACCCAGGAAATCCGGGATATGGATTATATTCATAATCTGAAAGCCAAGCTTGCAGAGAAAAATGCAACGCTGGTGGTCGTATGGGTGGAAACATCTCCGGAGATCGTACATGAGCGTATGATCGCCAGAAATTCCGATCGAGATACCTGGAAGCTGACACACTGGGATGAGTATATTGCATCCTGTGATTTCTCCATTCCGGAGAATCTGGATGATCCTAAGGTGAAGGATGATCTGATCCTGTTCCAAAATAATAATGAAGAAGAATTTGAAGCATCCATGCAGAACTGTCTGCATATCCTGGAAGAGACCATGAAAGGCTAGAGATATCCGGCATGTATGGATTGTGCTGTGCACCGGTTTATGCTATGCTGAATACAGATCGCATATAATAGTAGAATGTATCTGTATAAAGTGAGGAAGCACAGCATGCTCAGACCTAGTATCGGTATTGACTGGGACGATGTCACCGCCCCGTTTAACAGCATAGCCATCCGTATGGCAAATGAAAAATATCATCCGGAGAAGCCTTACCGCCTGGAAGAGATCACTTCCTGGGCCAATGAGGGAAGAACTTCGGTGATCAAAGAATTTTATAACGATCCCGAGCTGTACAGCCGGCAGATTCCCACGGAGGAGACAAAGCGTGGGATCCGCCGGCTGATGCAGATTGCGGATGTTTTTTTTATTACGGCGGTATCACCGCATTTTATGGGAGTGCGGGCAGAGCAGATCATGACGCAGTTCCCGGAGCTTCCACCGGAGAATATTATATTGGGAAGTGCGAAAGACCGTGTACATTTTGATATTGTACTGGATGATGCCATTCACAATATTTTGGACAGCAAGGCAGAGTATCCGGTGTTGATGCGGAAGCCATGGAATGCCAAAATGACAGGGCTCCTGTCTGTGAATACCATGGCTGAATTCGTGTCGCTGGTGCGTCAGATCATGAAAGCCTCCACTTCAAAGCCGGAGAAGATCACCGCTCCGGCGGTACTTGCACTGGTGGGGCCTTCCGGCTCCGGGAAACGTGAGATCACAGAAGCTCTGTGCGGCAGCAAAGGTGGAAATACGACAGAGAATATCCGCGCGGAGCAGTTGTTTGTGCGCCCGGTGAATTATTGCACGGAACCGGAACGTCACGGACACCGGTATGTTTCAGAAGAAGCCTTCGACCGGATGGATTTTTTTGAAAAAACAGCTTATGCGGGAGTACGTTACGGAACGAGAAAAGAAGATATCCGTGAGCTGCTGGATCAGGGGAAGTTTGCTGTGATCCCGGTGGATATGTGCGGCGCTATCGCCATGAAACGGTCTTTTCCCACGCACATTATATACGTGGCGCGCGACAAGGAAAAGCTGATTGCCGACATCATAGAATCTGACTACGACACCGAGGAGAAGACCTTGCGGATCCTGTCCATTGATGCGGAAAAACGCAACCGGAAAATCTGCGATCATGTCATTCATAATGATACCATAACCAGTGATTTTGTCAGCGGTGCGGAAGAGCTCAGAAAGCTGATCATGCCGGAAAGTGAAAAATGATGAGAAATATAGGAACAGTGTTGTCTGGAAACAAGATTTGGATAGGTAAAATCCAGATAGAGAAAGAGAAGGGCTTTCATCAATGGAAGAAAAACAGCTGAAATACTATAAAATGCATCATGACCTGGAGGAGCAGATCCACCGGGGAGAACTGCGGGCGGGGGATCGTGTGCCTTCTGAGAACCAACTGGCGGCTGCTTATCAGGTGAGCCGTCAGACTGTCCGGAAAGCACTGGCGATCCTGGAACAGGAAGGATATATTTATGCAATGCATGGAAAAGGAACCTTTGTATCGGAGCGGTTACGTCCCGGACATAAATCCCACAATATAGCTGTAGTGACCACTTATCTGTCGGATTATATTTTTCCGAGGGTCATTCAGGGGATTGATGATGTCCTCACGGCTGAAGGCTATAGTATTCTGCTGAAAAATACCCACAATTCCAGAAGCCAGGAAGCCAGATGTCTCGAAGAACTGTTGCAGAAGGACATCGACGGAGTCATCATCGAACCCAGTAAAAGCCAGATCAGCTGCAGGCATCTGCATTTATATGAACAGCTCGAAAGCTATGGAATCCCTTACGTGTTCATACAGGGCTGCTTCGACCGGATGGAGGACAGACCACAGGTGCTGATGGATGACTGCAGGGGCGGATATATGATCACAAAGTATCTGTTAGACAATGGGCACCGTAGTATTGCCGGAATCTTCAAGGCGGATGACATCCAGGGGCAGAACCGCCATCGCGGCTATGTGCAGGCATTACAGGAAGCGGGTATGCTCTATGATCCCGATAAGGTGATATGGTTCCATACGGAGGATAGAAAGGTACATCCCCGGGAAGGAATTCTGCGACTACTGGCAAAGGGGATTTCACTGGATGCCGTCGTATGCTATAACGATCAGATCGCTATGCAGATCATTCCGGCACTGGCCTCCCGCGGGATCCGTGTTCCGGAGGATATTTCTGTCACCGGCTATGACAATTCATGCATGGCCATGGGAGATGGTTTTCACCTCACGACCATCGTGCATCCCCAGGAGAAGTTGGGAGAGATGGCCGCACAGTTGCTGCTGTCTCTGCTGAGAGGGGAGACCTTGCAGCCGGAGCAGAGTAAAATCCTCATCCAGCCGGAGCTCGTGGTGGGAAACTCCTGCTGCGGTATATTCACCTCCAAATATACAACTTGTTAGTAGAAGCATACAAGTTGTAAAATGGAAATATCGAAATCGTATTTTTCAGAGGAGGTATTACTTATGTTACAGACGAAAAATTATCAATTCTGGTTTTGTACAGGCTCGCAGGACTTGTATGGAGACGAGTGCCTTGCGAAGGTGGCGGAGCATTCCCACAAAATCGTGGATGCCCTGAATGCTTCCGGTGTGCTGCCCTACGAGGTTGTATGGAAGCCGACCCTGATCACCAACGAGCTGATCCGCCGCACCTTCAATGAAGCCAATCTGGATGAAAACTGCGCCGGCGTGATCACCTGGATGCATACCTTTTCTCCGGCGAAATCATGGATCCTGGGATTGCAGGAGTATCGCAAACCGTTGCTGCATTTCCATACGCAGTTTAACGAGGAGCTGCCCTATGATACCATTGATATGGACTTCATGAATGAGAACCAGTCTGCACATGGTGACAGAGAGTACGGCCACATTGTCAGCCGTATGCGTATGGAGCGCAAGGTGGTGGTGGGCCATTGGTCAGACCCGGTGGTACAGGGCAAGCTCGCATCCTGGATGCGCACCGCGGTAGGCGTGGTGGAGAGCAGCCATATCCGTATCATGCGTGTGGCAGATAATATGCGCAATGTAGCGGTAACCGAGGGCGACAAGGTAGAGGCACAGATCAAGTTTGGCTGGGAAGTAGATGCTTACCCCGTAAACGAGATCGCAGAGAGTGTAGATGCAGTTTCCGAATCTGATGTTAATGCTCTTGTAGATGAGTACTATGAGAAGTATAATATTTTATTAGAGGGAAGAGATCCCGGAGAGTTCAGAAAGCATGTAGCGGTGCAGGCACAGATCGAACTGGGTTTTGAACGCTTCCTGGAGGAGAAAAACTATCAGGCGATCGTGACCCATTTCGGTGATCTGGGTGCCCTGAAGCAGCTACCGGGACTGGCGATCCAGCGGCTGATGGAGAAAGGCTACGGCTTCGGTGCGGAAGGCGACTGGAAAGTAGCAGCCATGGTGCGTCTGATGAAGATCATGACCGGGGGAGTGAAGGATGCCAAGGGTACTTCCATGCTGGAGGACTATACCTATAATCTGGTCAAGGGAAAAGAGGGTATTCTGGAAGCTCATATGTTGGAAATCTGTCCTACTATTGCGGACGGTCCGATCAGCATCAAATGCCAGCCTCTGTCCATGGGAGACAGAGAGGATCCCGCCAGACTGGTATTTACTTCCAAGGAGGGACACGGCATTGCTACATCCCTGATCGATCTGGGCAATCGTTTCCGCCTGATCATCAATGATGTGAACTGTAAGAAAGTGGAGAAACCTATGCCAAAGCTGCCCGTAGCCACCAATTTCTGGACACCGGAGCCGGATATGTATACCGGAGCGGAAGCCTGGATCCTGGCAGGCGGTGCGCATCATACCGCCTTTACCTATGATCTGACGGCTGAGCAGATGGGCGACTGGGCAGCTATGATGGGTATCGAGGCTGTATATATCGACAAGGATACCAAGATCCGTGATCTGAAGAGAGACTTGATGCTGGGAGAGGTATTCTACCGCTAGGGTACTTCAAGTGGACAGGAACCCCAAAAACTTCTATCCGCAGTAAAAAGAAGGGTATCGTAAAAATGTTAAAAGTGTTTTTGGTGGAGGATGAATTCGTCATCCGCGAGGGAATCAAAAATAATATCGACTGGGAGACTCATGGCTATGAGTTCTGTGGGGAGGCCGGTGACGGAGAACTGGCCTATCCCATGATCCAGAGGCTGCGTCCGGATATCGTGATCACTGATATCCGGATGCCGTTTATGGACGGGCTGGAGCTCAGCAGACTGATCCGCAGAGAGCTTCCGGACATCGAGATCATCATTCTGTCCGGTTATCAGGAATTTGAATACGCGAAGGAAGCCATCAAACTGGGGGTGGCGCAGTATTTGTCCAAGCCGATTAACGGAGAGGAACTTCTGGCCGAACTGGAGGAACTCTCAGCAAAGATCGAGGAAAAACGCAGAGCTACCCAGATCCGTGAACGCTATTTGAAGGAGATGGAGGAAAATACACTCAGAGAGCGAAAAAAACTGTTCCAGAGTCTGGTCGTTGGCGATAATACCGCAGCAGAATTACTGGAGTCAGCGGAGAGACTCGGCATCGATCTGTCGGCACCGTGGTACAATATTATTTTATTTAAGACGCAGTCACTGCGCCATGCACAGGACGAATACTCCGGCAGCCTGATCCGCATCGAAGAAGAGTTGCGGTCACTGGAGGACGGAACAACGGTAGTATCATTTGACCGTAACCTGGAGGGCAAAGCATTTCTGCTAAAGGCGGAATCTGAAGAACAGTTACAGCTTCAGCAGCAGGAATATATTGAGAAGATCAAAGATATTATGGAAAAGTATGAGCACGTCCGCTATTTCGGAGGCATTGGCAGACCGGTGAACCGTCTGCGGGAGCTTCCGGCCTCCTTTGAACAGGCCAGTCATGCTTTTGCTCACAGGTATCTGGTGCAGGACAGCCGCATCCTGGATGGCGGGTATCTGGCACAGGGAACGGAAGAAGAGCACTTTGATATCAAGCAAGTCAATCCCAAACAGATCGATCGGACCAGGATCCAGGAATTCTTAAAGCAGGGAGACAGAGAAGAGGTCGTTTATTTCGTAGAAGAATTTTTCCGGGATCTGAGCAACAAAGCACTGCAGTCCAATATTTTCAGGCAGTACATCACGATGGATGCCTATTTCTGCGTGGCGGATTTCCTGGAAAGCCTGTCAACAGATACGCAGGATCCGGAGACTCCGAGCCAGGATGAGAAGACGCAGCAGGACAGCGACAGTGCTATACAGTATATTATACGGATCCTGGACAAAGCGCTGGAAGCAAGAGACAGAGCAGCCAGCAGCCGCTATGACGATGTGGTGGAGCAGGTGATGAAATATATAGAGGAAAACTATGCAGAAGAGGAGCTGTCATTGAATCTGCTGGCATCCCACGTGAATTTCTCGCCGAATCATCTGAGCATGATCTTCAGTCAGCAGACAGGGATGAGTTTCATTAAATATCTGACGGATTACCGTATGAACAAAGCAAAGGAATTATTGCGCTGCACCGGCAAACGCAGCAGCCTGATCAGTCAGGAGGTAGGGTACAAGGACCCTCATTATTTTTCCTATCTGTTCAAAAAGACCCAGGGGATGACACCTACCCAGTATCGGGGCGGCATCAAATAGCCACGATCGCGGAAAGGACTTCTTATGAGAAAAAGGTTAAAAGAAATTTACGATCATTCTACGCTCGTGGCAAAGATAAGATATTCTTATCTTTGCCTTTTAGTGCCTTTTGTATTGTTTCTGATCTTCTGTTTCTATAATCTGTGGAATAACAATCGCAGATATGAGGACATGGTCAATTCCTCTGTTATGGCCAGTCAGTTCAGCCTGGATTTCCAAAAGGATTTTGATTATGAGACCTATCTCCTCATTGTGGGTAACAAGACGCTGGAGGAATCCAGTCTCCATGCCATGCTGGAGGAAGCAGATGAGATCGTGGCAGGACTGGAGGAATTAACTGAATCACAGGAGAATCGCAAGCGCCTGACCAGCGTAAAGAAATATCTGAATAACCTGGGAACCTATATTGGAAGGATCGAGGACAATATCCGTGAGGGTAACCGTTACGAAGATAATATAGAAATCTGGGAAAATGATGTACAGATCGTGACATCTCTGGTAGGAGACACGATGTCACGATACATCTATTATGAGATCCGTGGGATCCAGGAGAGCAGACAGCAGTATCAGGACTTTTTTGTGAATATGATCCGGTTTTCTGTGATCGCTTTTGCATTGATCCTGATGTTGTGTTTATTTTTATCCTATTATATTCCGCTGAGTATTACAAGACCTATCAGACGACTGACCCAGGTGACAGATCAGGTGGCGAAAGGGGATCTGACGGTACGATCGGATGTGACCGGCGGATTGGAGGCCCGGGTGCTCAGCGATTCTATGAATACCATGATCGACAAGATCAATGAACTGCTGGAGCAGGTGAAGACCGAGCAGGTGCGGCTGCGCAAGGCGGAATTTGAACTGCTGCAGTCCCAGATCAATCCTCATTTTCTATATAATACGCTGGATGCTATCGTATGGCTGGCGGAGGCCGGTGAACAGAAAAAGGTTGTGAGTATGGTAGGCAGTCTGTCCGATTTCTTCCGCATTTCATTAAATCAGGGACAGGATATTCTGGATGTCAGGGAAGAACTTCAGCATGTGCGCAGCTATCTGGAAATCCAGCAGATGCGCTATCAGGATATTCTCCAATATGAAATCTGCGTGCCGGAAGAACTGTACTCCAGCCGGATACCCAAGATCACATTGCAGCCGCTGGTGGAAAATGCGCTGTACCACGGCATTAAGAACAAACGGGGAAAGGGTATGATCCGCATTGATGGGGAAATGGAGGACAGTGACTGTATCCTGCGGATCACCGACAATGGCAGGGGCATGACACCGGAACGCCTGGGACAGGTACGGGAGGGCATCCGCAATCGAAATGCCTGTGAGACGGAAATCTACGGACTTTATAATGTAAATGAACGGATCCGTTTGAACTTCGGGGAAAAATATGGGATCACCATTACCAGTACCTATGGCGAGGGAACCTGCGTGACGGTACGGCTGCCGGAATATACTTTGTGAGAAAAATAAACCATCATCGTAAAATATTCAACCGTTTACGAGGGTGGTTCTTTTTTGCCATAAAAATTCCAACTTTTCCGAGAGGTATCTTCATGGTTTTTTGCTTTTTTTCACGATAAAATAGGATCATCAAAGAAATAGTTCTTTGAGCAACAAAAAAATTGGGAGGTTACACAATGAAAAAGAAAATTTTAGCAGCAGTAATGGCAGCAACCATGGTATTTAGTCTGGTAGCATGCGGCTCCTCTGATGCGGGCAGCAGCGCAGCCACCGGAAGTGCAGCTACGGATACCGCAAGCGCCGGAGCTACAAGCACGGATGCATCCGGAGATCTGATCAAGGTCGGTATCATCAACAATGACCCTAACGAGTCCGGTTACCGTACCGCAAATGATAAGGATATGAAGAATACTTTCACTGAGGCAAACGGCTACGAAGCATCCTTCGCATACAGCTTAAAGAACGACGAGCAGATCACCGCAGCACAGAAGTTCATCCAGGATGGCGTTGACTACCTGCTTCTGTCCGCAGCAGATACTGCCGGCTGGGATTCCGTATTGAAGGACGCACAGGATGCAGGCATCAGAGTTATCCTCTTCGACCGTACCATTGATGCAGATGAGAGCCTGTATGAGGCATCCATCGTATCCGATATGGCAAAGGAAGGCCAGACCGCAGTTGACTGGTTAAAGAGCCAGAACTTAAGTGAATATAACATCATTCATTTACAGGGTGTTATGGGTTCTGCAGCACAGCAGGGACGTACCGGTGCCCTGGATGACGCGGCAGCAAACGACGGCTTCAATCTCGTAACACAGCAGACCGCTGAGTGGAACGCAGAGAAAGCACAGCAGATCGTACAGTCCGTGATCGATGCAGGTACTCCTTTCAACGTAATCTACGCTGAGAACGATGATATGGCTAAGGGTGCGGTAGCAGCTCTGGATAAGGCTAATATCTCCCACGGCGTAGGCAAAGACGTTATCGTTATGGGATTTGACTGCAACAAGTGGGCTCTGGAAGAGCTGAAGGCAGGCAACTGGAACTACGATGGACAGTGCAATCCTTTCCAGGCTTCCTATATTGATGAGATCATCAAAAAGCTGGAGAACGGTGAGACCATCTCCGAGAAGACCATCATCATGGACGAGAAGGGCTTCGATGCGACCACCATTACTCAGGAAGATGTAGACAACTACGGTATCTAGTCTGACGTAAATGACCAGAAGCGCGGCGCATGCTAGCTCCGCGCTTCTTTTATCAAAGATCAAAGAAGATTAAGGGGTGAAACTTTTGGACAATAACAAAGTATTGGAAATGAGAAATATTCACAAAAGCTTTCCCGGTGTACGAGCTCTGAAGGGTGTGGATTTTCATCTGAACAAAGGTGAGATCCATGCATTGATGGGAGAAAACGGTGCCGGAAAGTCAACCCTGATCAAGGTGCTGACAGGTGTCTATAGCAAGGATGAAGGACAGATCTTCATCGACGGCAAAGACAAGGCCGTGTCCATTCACTCTCCGCAGGAGGCACAGAAGCTGGGCATCAGTACTGTATATCAGGAGATCACACTCTGTCCGAATCTGTCCGTGGCAGAGAATATGTACATAGGACGTTCTAACAAGATCTATCAGAACTGGAAGAAAATGAATGAGGACGCAGATAAGATTTTACAGAATCTGGATATCCCTGCGAAAGCATCCCAACAGCTGGCAAGCTGCTCTATCGCTGTACAGCAGATGGTGGCCATCGCCAGAGCTGTAGATATGGATTGTAAAGTACTGATCCTGGATGAGCCGACCTCCTCTCTGGATGAGCAGGAAGTAGAAAAGCTTTTCGGTCTGATGCGTGATCTGAAGGCCAGAGGCGTGGGTATTATCTTCGTAACTCATTTCCTGGATCAGGTATATGAAGTGTGTGACAAGATCACTGTCCTGCGGGATGGCGGACTGGTAGGCGAATATGCCATCAAGGACTTGCCCAGAGTACAGCTGGTATCCAAGATGCTCGGCAAGGAGCTGGATGACCTGTCCGACATCAAGGGTGAACAGAAAGCAGATCAGAAAGCGGAAAGCACAGAGCCCCTATTCGAGACCAAGGATCTGTGCAGTGACGCCGGGATCAAGCCTTTTGATTTCTATATCAAAAAGGGTGAGGTCAACGGATTTACCGGATTGCTGGGATCCGGCCGAAGCGAATGTGTCCGTGCTATTTTCGGTGCCGACCGTATCATTGGCGGTACAGTGAAAAAGAATGGCAGACAGGTGAAGATCACTAAGCCTCTGGATGCTATGCGTCATGGCATTGGTTATCTGCCGGAGGATCGTAAGCGGGACGGTATCGTAGGTGACTTGTCCGTAAGAGAGAATATTATCCTGGCACTACAGGTGCTTCGTGGATTCTTCCGACCGATCTCCCGGGCGGAAGCTAATAAATTTGCAGACGAATACATCAAACTGTTGGATATTAAGACTGCATCCGCCGAGACTCCCATCAAGTCACTGTCCGGTGGTAATCAGCAGAAGGTAATTCTAGCCAGGTGGCTTCTGACCCATCCGGAATATCTGATCCTGGATGAGCCTACGAGAGGTATCGATGTCGGCACCAAGGTGGATATCCAGAAGCTGGTACTGAAGCTGGCAGGTGAAGGCATGAGCGTGACCTTCATTTCTTCTGAGACCGACGAGATGCTCCGTACCTGTTCCCGGCTGATAGTCATGAGAGACCGCAGGGTGGTAGGAGAGCTGTCCGGGGAGGATCTGACCCAGACCAAGATTATGAGTACGATTGCCGGAGGTGAGAGTAAACATGAGTAAGGAAAAAACAGTGGAAAAACAGAATAAAAATTTCCTCAGCGGATTGTTCCGGCAGCAAATCTTCATTCCCATTGCAGCCCTGATCATTCTGGCAGTATTCAATCTGATCGCGGATCCCAGCTTTTTCAAGATCACACTGGGATATAACAGCGCAGGAGATCCGGTATTGTCCGGCTATCTGATGACAATCTTAGACTACGGTTCCGAACTGGCAATCCTGGCTATCGGCATGACACTGGTCACTGCCGCATCCGGCGGACAGGATATCAGTGTGGGCGCGGCCATCGCTATTGCAGGCAGTGTGATCCTGCGGGTACTGTGCGGTACCAATTCCAGACCCGATACCTTACAGGCTCCCATTATCGTAGCTTTTCTGATCGCCTGTGTGGTGGCAATGCTCTTCGGCGCATTTAACGGTGTGCTGGTAGCGTATTTCAAGATCCAGCCCATGGTAGCGACGCTGATCCTCTATACGGCAGGCCGTTCCATCGCTGCATGGATCAACAACAACGAACTTCCTATTGTAAGTGATCCGACCTTCAGTTATTTCGGCGGATTTATTCCCGGAATCCCCATTCCCACACCGTTTTTCATTGCGGCAGTGTGCGTACTGGTGATCTTCCTGGTACTGAAGTTCACGACACTGGGGCTTTACACCCAGTCCGTTGGTATCAATGAAAATTCCTCAAAATTAAATGGACTGAATCCCACATTTATTAAGTTCCTGACCTTCGTGATCTTAGGACTGTGTGTGGCGGTAGCGGCACTGATCAAGGTAAGCCGTCTGTCCTCCATCAACTACTCTGTGATCGCAAAGGACATCGAGATGGATGCAATTCTGGCAGTAGCACTGGGCGGCAACTCCTTAAGCGGTGGTAAGTTCAACATGGCAGCGTCAATCCTGGGTGCCTATGTTATTCAGTTCCTGACCACCACCTTATACAAATTTGACGTACAGTCGGATGCGCTTCCCGCTTACAAAGCAGTGGTAGTTATCCTGTTGGTGGTATTAAGCACGCCAAAGGTAAGAGAGTGGCTGTCCGCTGTTGGCAAGAAGCTGAAGCAGAGTAAGACCGTAAAGGAGGTTGGCTGAAATGGGTAAGAAGTTAAAAAATATGACAGATACCAATCTGCTGCTGACCATCACAATTGTAGTATTTTTTGCAATGTATATCGGAGCTATCGTGTTCCAGGGAAAAGGCTTTTTAAAGCCACAGACGTTTTTCAATATCCTGAACGCCAACGCAGCTCTGATCATACTTTCCTGCGGTATGAGCTTAGTCATGATCACTGGTGGAATCGATATCTCCGTCGGTGGCGTGGTAGCACTGGTCAGTATGAGCTGTGCGGTATACCTGGACTTTGGCGGAGGCAATGTATTCATTTCTATGCTGATCGCCGTTGCTATCGGCCTTGCCTTCGGTATCGTACAGGGCTTCCTGGTAGCGTATCTGGATATCCAGCCCTTTATCGTGACACTGGCCGGGATGTTCTTTGCCAGAGGCATGACCACCATCGTAAATACTAAGCCCTTCAATGTGGCGAATGAAAACTTCACTGCACTGAAGGAGACACGTGTGTTCGTTCCGGGGATGGGATCTGTGAACAAGTTGGGAAATTATGTAAATGCCTATGTGGAAATCGGTGTGATAGTAGCACTGATGGTAGTCATAGTGATGTTTGTCATGCTTCGCTGGACGAAGATGGGCCGCAGTTTCTATGCTGTGGGCGGCAACAACCAGAGTGCACTGATGCTGGGCATCAATGTTAAGAGAACGAAGTTCCTGTCCCATCTGCTCTGCGGACTGTTGGCAGGCATCGGTGGCTATGTATACTTCCTGCATGTAGGAAGCGGTTCGGCTTCTCATGCGACAGGCATGGAGATGAATGCCATTGCATCCTCTATCATTGGCGGTACAATGTTGACAGGCGGTGTTGGTAATATCATCGGAACCTTCTTCGGAGTATTGTCCTTAAGCACCATCCAGAACATCGTATCCAGTGCAGGTCTGGATCAGGCATGGTGGACCGGTATCACCATTGCAGCTATGCTGTGTCTGTTCCTGGTAGTACAGAGTGTGGTCATCGCAAGAAAAAAGAAAATGCTGCAGAACAAATAAAAGCAGCTGAAAATAGGGAGGAGCGGAAAGAGCGTGGCTGGTGTGCAGTCACACTCTTTTTCCGCTAGTAAAAGGAATCCACCGGATATCAGGGGGTAGAAGTTATGAAAAAAACGAAGGTAAAAAAGCAGAAAACTCTGAAAAAGCAGGGATGCAGCCTGTTCCTGCTGCTGATGCTGCTGGCACTGGCACCGGTAGTTTTGGCAACAGTGATCCTCAGTACCACATCTTTACGTCTGACCAGAACGAATCTGGAAGGCAGTGTGCAGACCACACTGCATGTAACTGCGGATAATCTGGCAAAATACTGTAAGGAAAATGAGATCACGGCAATGAATGCCAGCGGTTATTATGAGTACCTGGACAGCCTGAAGGAAGAAGGCCTGGAGATGGCCATTCTTGCAGACGGCATTCCGGCTACCACATCCATTAAAAATGAAAATGACTATCGTATCCGTGAAATCCCCATGGATCAGGATCTTGGGACGGAGGGATATTATGATAAAAATGTAGTGATTGAGGGAAATACTTATTATGGTTATTATATCCCGATTATGAATAACGGACAGATCACTGCAGTGGCTTTTGCGGCGGAACGGAAAAATGAGATCACCGATGCCCTGTGGGAGATCGAGGTTGTATTCATGGTCTGCGCAGTGGGCATGGTGATCCTGTTTGGTGTTATCTGCTTTTTCCTGAGCAGAGCACTGTCGGGCAAGATGAAAGAGACCGGCAGCAGGGTGGATGCCCTGGCGGAAGGTGATCTGAGTGCCAGAAAAGAATCCGACAGTATTGTCCGGGAAATCCGTAATCTGTTACAGAATACCTCACAGATGCAGCGGAATCTGGCACAGGTCATCGGCGGTGTACAGGAGGTATCCGGAGAACTTCTAAACAGTGTACGGCAGGTGGCAGAGGGAAGCGATGCCACCACAGAACAGGCTGGACAGATCAGTCAGGCGATGGAGCAGCTGTCTTCCGCAGCGGAGGAAATGGCGGAAAATGTGCAGAATATCAGTGACCGTATGGATGAGATCGGAGAGGCGGTCAATGACATCAGTGTCAGTGCCGGACAGCTGCAGAAGGATTCGGAAGAAATACAGGACAACAGCAAAAAGGCGGGGGAAGGCATGGAAAAGATCATGACCGGCAGCAATCGTTCTGTGGAATCCGTGAATACCATTACAGCGAAGATTCATGAGACCAACGATTATATCGAAAAGATCGATGAGGCGGTAGCTCTGATCTTCTCCATTTCCGGACAGACCAATCTGTTAAGTCTGAATGCCTCCATCGAGGCCGCCAGAGCCGGAGAGGCGGGCAGAGGCTTTGCCGTGGTGGCGGAAGAGATCCGCAAACTGTCAGAGCAGAGCGCTGCCGGTGCCGAACAGATCAAGGAACTGGCACAGGGGATCATGGAGAAATCCGGTGAGACTGTGGAACAGGCGGATGTGGTAAAGGATATCATCCGGGAGGAACAGGATCACATTATTGCAACCAGAGAGCAGTATCAGCAGTTAGAGCAAAGTATCAGACATTCTGCGGAAGAGATCCGCAAGATCGCCGGAGAGACCGGACGTCTGTCACAGCAGAAAGAGGATATTCTGGGCAATATCGGCAGCCTCAGTGCTATCAGTGAGGAAAATGCTGCCAACAACCAGCAGGTGAATGCAAACATTGAGGAAATCCTGACACAGATACAGACAGTGGGCGCAAACTGTGATAAAATGAAACAGATCTCCGGGGAACTGGAGAGCTCTGTGGCGTATTTTCATACAGAGAAAGAACCTGCCGGAAAATGAGAGAATGACAGAGCGATTTCCGGGCGGAAAGTATGACAGAACAGGATGACATTACAGATATGAAGAAATGCAGAACAGGAAGACGATGGATGGCGGGTCTGCTGCTGGGGCTGGGAATCCTGCTTGCAGGATGCGGCGACAGACAAAGCACTGCGGAGGATATTGCAACACCAGAGGATACACAGACAGACCGTATTGTGGTGGGATTTTCCCAGGTGGGAGCGGAATCCGACTGGCGCAGTGCCAACACGGAGTCCATGAAAAGTACCTTTACAAAAGAGGCCGGGTACGACCTGATCTTCGAGGATGGTCAGCAGAAGCAGGCCAACCAGATCCGGGCCATCCGAACCTTTATCCAGCAGGAGGTGGACTACATCGTGCTGGCACCGGTGACGGAGACCGGATGGGACACGGTGCTCAGGGAAGCAAAGGATGCCGGGATCCCGGTGGTCATCGTGGACCGTAAGGTGGATGTGGAGGATGACAGTCTGTTCACCTGCTTCGTGGGTTCGGACTTTGAACTGGAAGGCCTGAAAATGTCGGAGTGGCTGAATTCCTTTTCCATCAGCAAGGGAATTGCACCGGAGGATCTTCATATTGTAAATATTCAGGGAAATATCGGAGCTTCCGCCCAGATCGGACGTACCAGAGGATTGGAGCAGGGCGCGGCAAAATACGGTTGGGATCTGTTAGACCAGGTATCGGGAGAATTTACCCAGGCCAAGGGGAAGGAAGTCATGGAAGCTTTCCTGAAAAAATACGACAATATCAATGTGGTCTATTGCGAAAACGACAATGAGGCCTTTGGCGCCATGGAAGCGATCCGGGCGGCGGGAAAAAGGGTCGGCAGCAATCTGGCGGCAGGAGATATTATGATATTGTCTTTTGATGGTGTCAGCACAGAATCCATGGACTGCGTACTGAAGGATGAGATCACCTGTATCGGAGAATGCAATCCGCTACATGGACCAAGGGTAGAAGCACTGATCCAGATCCTGGAGGAGGGCAGGATCCCGGAAAAATTCTCTTATGTGGAAGAGGGACTGTATGCTCATGATGATACTGTGGTCTCTGTGACGGTAGATGATAAGATTTACCGCGTACAACAGGTGGACAGAGAACTTTGCAAAGAGAACGCATATTAAAAAATCTGAGGTAACGATCCGAATGTCACAGACATGGGATCGTTACATTTTTTTGCGGGAACTATAAAGTAATTGCAATTTAGTCCGATACATATTGTGAAACACGAATCACATTCGGGAAGGAGGAGTCGATATGCGTATTGAAGCGTATACACAGGTACAGCAGCTGTATCAGTCTCAGAAGCTAAGCAGAACACAGAAGACTAAGACAGCCACACACACGGACAGACTGCAGATCAGCAGCCAGGGCAAGGATTTCCAGACCGCTAAGGCAGCAGTGGCCGCCGCACCTGACATCAGGGAAGAGTTAACGGCTCCCATTAAAGCAAGAATCCAGAACGGTACTTATGGAGTGGATAATGCAAGCTTTGCGGAGAAGCTGCTTCAAAAGCAGGAAGAAATGAGGTAGTTCCTTGGCTAGTTTAATGGAAAACCTGATAGATGTACTGGACAGAGAGAGTACGGAGTACGAAGCTTTGCTTCAGTTATCACAGCGCAAGACACCGATTATTGCAGGCGGTGATCTTGCAGAGTTACAAAAGATCACGGACGAGGAGCAGGAGCTGGTCAGCAGGATCCACAATCTGGACAAGCAGAGAGCGGGAGTGACTGCGGACATAGCCGATGTATTGAACAGGGATGTTAACGACTTGAAATTGCCGAATCTGATCACTATGTTATCTGCACGGCCTGCGGAACAGCAGGCACTGGCAGAAGCACATGACAGATTACAGGCAGCAGTCCGGGGACTGAAGCGCGTGAACGAACAGAACAGTGAACTGTTAAACAGTGCACTGGAGATGGTGGAGTTCGAGATGAATCTCCTCCAGGCGGCGAAGACAGCACCCGAGACAGCCAATTACAATCGCGGAGCTTACAATGCAGGAGATACCATGGGCGTTATCGATCATGGCTTCGATGCCAAGCAGTAAGATACAGAGGTGAGAGTTCATGCCATTAATGGGTAGTTTATATATTGGATCGTCCGGATTACAGACAAGTCAGAATGCGCTGAATACCACAGCGCATAATCTTTCTAATGTGGACACCACCGGCTATACCAGACAACAGGTACAGCAGTCTAACAGAGCTTATGTCACATTATCGACAGACCCTAAGTCTATTTCCAACAAACAGACAGGTCTGGGTGTCACATATTCCCGCGTAAAACAGGTCAGAGATTATTTCCTGGACAAGACATACCGCAAGGAATCCGGACGTAGTATGTTCTATGAAGTGTCCACAGAAGTCATGGAAGAGGTAGAGAGCCAGCTGGGAGAATTGAACGGCGAGGCATTCCAGACCACCATGACAGACTTCTGGACCGCTATTCAGGAGCTTTCCAAGGATCCCAGCAGTTCTGTAACACAGGGCATGCTGGTGCAGAGAGCGACGGAATTCGTACAGAGAGCCGGAGCAGTATACAGCGGATTGAGCTCCTACCAGAACAACCTGAACACACAGATTAAGCAGAATGTAGATAAGATCAATAAATACGGCAACCAGTTATTAACGCTGAACGATCAGATCCGTGCCATTGAGAGTGGCGGCATTGAACATGCCAACGACCTGAGAGACGCGAGAAATCAGATTCTGGATGAACTGGCAGAGCTGACCAACATGACCTTTTCCGAAGATCGATACGGCAGTGTATCCGTACAGATCGAGGGCGTGGATTTCGTAAAGGACGGAACCTGTTATGAGATCGCTCTGAAGACGGATGAAGCCACCGGCTTCTACACTCCGTTCTGGCCGCAGGATGCCACCTACACCGTCAGAGCTGACGGCACCAGAGATTATAATATTGACGGCGCAGAGGTATTTGATCTCTCCGTGGAGATTTCTTCCGACCTGAACACAGATATCGGCGGCCTGAAGGCAATGCTTCTGGCCAGAGGTGATCACAGAGCCAATTATACAGATCTGGCGGAAGGAAAATACGACAGTGTCTCCCAGTCCGTTGTCATGAATATTCAGGGTGAGTTCGACCAGATGATCCACAATGTGGTGACGAAGGTGAACGATATTCTGGCGAAGGCTGCAGGAGTACAGACCGGAGATCTGAAACTTGCAGATGGTACTACACGCCCCAATGTCCGCTATTGTGTCTCGGATCCGAATGGCTATATGCGCATGGAGGATGGCAGTCCCATCCAGCTGTTTACCAAGGTCACAACGGATGGCTATGAGAAGGTGATCGGAGAAGACGGTGTAACAGAGTATTGGATTATGAAGGATGAAGATCCGGAAAGCCCTGAGAGCCTGTATACCATCGGCAATCTTCAGGTAAATCCGGCGCTGACGAAGGAGCCTTCCAAGCTTGGATTCCGTTTGGCAGACGGTTCCGAGGATAAGGAGACCGCAGATGCTTTGAAAGCGGCATTTACCGAGGAAGCCTACACGCTGAATCCTAATGTACAGAAAAAGACTACTTTTGTAGATTATTATACCGACCTGGTATCGCAGGTATCCAATTCCGGCTATGTATTCCGGAGTATTTATGAGAATCAGGTCAGCACCGTGGAAGCTACACAGAGCGCCAGAGAACAGGTTATCGGTGTATCCACGGACGAGGAACTGTCCAATATGATCAAGTTCCAGAACGCATACAACGCATCCAGCCGTTATATCAACGTGATCAGTGAAATGTTGGAACACATTCTTTCCACGCTGGGTGTGTAATGTGTAAGAAATAGGAGGTAAGTTATGCCCTCACAGTTTTTTGGATTAAATATTGCATATACGGGACTTCTGGCCAGTAATGCTGCCATGAATACCACTTCCAATAATATCGCCAATGTACAGACGGAAGGCTACAGCAGACAGCAGGTAACACAGCAGGCATCCAATGCCCTGCGTGTATTCCAGACCTACGGCTGTGCCGGTGCCGGTGTAGAGACACTGGCCATTGAGCGTATCCGGGATGAATTCTATGACGGAAGATTCTGGGATAACAATGCACAGCTGGGCGAATACGATATGAAGCAGTATTACATGCAGCAGCTGGAGACGTATTTTGATGATGACGGCAAGAGTACCGGATTCAAGACTATCTTCGATCAGCTGATGATCACCGGTATGCAGGCTCTTTTAAAAGATCCCAACAGTGCCACAGCCAAATCCCAGTTCGTAGGCTATGCCGGAGCTTTGACAGAGTATTTCAACGGTATGGCGGGCAATCTGGAAAAAGTACAGAAGGATATCAACCAAGAGATCAAACTGAAGGTGGATCAGATCAATTCCCTTGCCGGTGAGATCGCCTCCCTGAATAAACAGATCAACACCATTGAACTGGCTGGAACAAAGGCCAATGAGCTGCGTGACCGCAGAACCCTGCTGATCGATGAATTATCCAAGATCGTGGATGTGGAAGTCAAGGAGACTCCGATCATCGATGCCAACAACGAGAACCGTGAGACTGGAGCCAACAGATACATGGTCAAGATCGCCGGAGGCCAGATGCTGGTAGACGGCAGTGATTACAACGGTCTCGAATGTGTGGCAAGAACCTCCTATGAGAAAGTAAACCAGACCGATATCGACGGTCTCTATGAAGTCTACTGGGCGGACGGGCAGAAGTTCAACCTGTACAATGCATCCATGGGCGGTGATCTGGCGGGACTGATCCAGATGCGTGACGGTAACAACGGCGAGAATTTCACCGGACAGGTGACCGCCACCGGCACGACGACCACGGCAGACGGCAAGACCCACGATACCGTAACCGTAAAAGTAACCAAGGCTTATCTGCAGGACCTGAATAAATGTAATCTGTCGGATCAGGGCGGTATCATCGATCTGGGCAATCAGGAATTCTATTATGATTCCTGGGAATATACCTGCGAATATGATGCGAACGGCAACGCCACTTATACGTATACTTTTACCTTATCGGACAGTGAGAAGAATCCCCGGGGAATTACCAATGACCGTGTAGGGAAAAAGGCAGAGATCGGTACCGACCTGTCCTATCAGGGCATCCCTTATTACATGAACCAGATGAATGAGTGGATCCGTACATTTTCCCAGAAATTCAACGATATTCTGACTTCCGGCTACAGCGGAAGCGGAGATCCCGGTGTGAAGATGTTTACCGGCAATAAGGCAACCAGCAGTGAGCAGTTCCTGTTGGATGATGCAGCCAAGAGATATGACAAGCAGGAGAAGAAAAACAGTAAAGTTACGGTAAAAGTCAACGATGACAGCTACTATCGTCTGACAGCGAAGAATTTCGATATTCTGGATGCCATGGAGCAGGATCCCAGCCTGATGGCAAACCGAAAAAATGCATCTGACGGCGTGGAACAGAATGACCTGTTGAACGATCTGAAGAATCTGGCTACGGATAAGAGCAAGATGAGCTTCCGCGGATGTAATGCTTCCGAATTTTTGCAGTGTATCTTATCGGATGTGGCATTGAATGCTTCCAGAGCCAATACCTTCTATGCAAGCTTTAAGGATATCTCCGCTACTATCGATAACCAGAGAATCTCCATCTCCGGTGTGGATGAGGATGAAGAAGCTGTGAATCTGGTAAAATACCAGAATGGATATAATCTGGCATCCAAGATGATCCAGACACTGACGGAGATTTATGACAGACTGATTCTGGAGACCGGAGTCTAAACTAGAAAGGAGGCAACTATTCGGATTCCCACATATGTTCGCAAAAACGCACGTATTCGTGCTTTCTCGCTGCTACGCAGCTAATTTTGCTCACGTGTGTGGTGACTCTATTCGAGTCACCATTCGAATCAGAAAACTGTTACTTATATACAAGCATAATGTACCAGTTATTCTGATTTTTAGAATTCTGAATAGTTACGGAGAAAATGAGAATTACGAACAAGATCATGCAGCGTAATAATCTGTCCAATATCAATACGAACAAAGTATATCAGGATAAGCTGAGCACCCAGATGTCTACCCAGAAGAAGGTCAGCCGTCCTTCCGATGATCCTGTGGTATCCATCCGTGCCTTGCGTCTACGCAGCAATGTGACCGAGGTGACGCAGTATTACAGCAAGAACATTCCGGATGCGGAGAGCTGGCTGGACGTAACCGAGGATGCACTGAAGAACCTGACAGAGATCATCACGAATATGATCAAACAGTGCACCAAGGCATCTAACGGAGATCTGAAATCCGCGGACCGCCAGATCATTCTGGAGCAGCTGAAGGCACTGGGAGATGAAGTGTACAGCACCGGCGATGCAGACTATGCGGGCCGTTATGTGTTTACCGGATATCGTACCGATACTTCTCTGAGTTTTGATAAAGAATACAATACGAAATATGAAATCACCGAGCAGCTGGACAACAGCTCCATCACACAGCTGACAAAGGTGAATACCGGAAAACTGCTGGATATTACGGCGAATAACTATAATGATCAGAATCAGGACTACAAGGATATTACGGAAAATTCAGTCAGCTCCATAGATGTGTATCGTATCCGGCTGGCTTATGATGACTGCAGAGATGTGGATGCGAAACCTTCGATTTCTTTCTGGGAGAAAGATGCAAACGGTGCCTATAAAAAGGATATGACGACATGGGATTCCAAGATGTTCCAGACGGTCTCCTCTACCGCGGATCCTTATTCTATGGCAGCAAAGGATGATGATGCACTGATCTATGTACCGGATACCGGTGAGGTCCTGCTTGGTAAGAACCGTTATGAAAAGCTGATGTCCTGCAAGGACGATCCGTCCACTTCTGGCAAGAACGAAGGCGAGATCCGTGTGACCTACCAGAAGGATCATTGGGTCAAAGGTGATCTGAGACCTGAGCATTATTTTGCATGTACCAGTACGGATGCGGATCAGAAAGTAACGAAATATAATCAGGAATACCTCAAGGGTGATGCGGCAAAACAGGTCATCGAATATGATGTAGGCTTCAACCAGACCATTCAGGTGAATTCCACTGCAGATGAGTGCTTCCAGCACGGTATCGGACGTACGGTGGACGATCTGGTACAGGCCATGCAGGATGTGGTGGATCTGGAGAATGTGAAGACCAAGATCGAGGGACTGCAGGAGACTGCTACCGGTACGGATGCAAAGACCCTGACGAAGCAGATGGAAGCAGTAGAAAAAGCACTGACCCTGGCAAAGGACAAATGCCAGAAGATGTTCGAAAGCGGCATTACTACGTTCCAGGGATATCTGGATGATGCCAACCTGTGCGATACCAACTGCGGTACCAGAAGCAGCAAACTGGAACTGATCGATAACCGCATGAAGAGCCAGAAGACCACCTTTGAGACCTTAAAGAGTGAAAACGAGGATATCGATGTTACCGAGACCGTCATTGATCTGAAGAGTGCGGAAATGACCTATGAAGCGGCACTGATGGCTACCGGTAAAGTAATGCAGACCACACTGTTGAATTTCATCTAGAACAACAGGTTACGGAAAGGCGTAGGTATTTTATGAAGATCAATACAAAATTTTTTGGAGAAGTTGAGATTGCGGATGACAAGATCATCACTTTTGACAAAGGTATTATCGGATTCCCGGAACTGAAGCATTTTACCATGCTCCACGATGAGGAGAAGGGCAGCAACGTAGGAATCCGCTATTTACAGTCTCTGGAAGAACCCGGATTCGCCATGCCGGTCATGGATCCGCTGCTAGTCAACCCTCAGTATGATCCGGAAGTGGATGACGAACTGCTCACTAGTGTAGGCAATCTGACTCCGGAGAACATTCTGGTCATGGTCACTGTGACGGTGCCTGCCGACCTGACGAAGATGACGGTGAATCTGCAGGGACCTTTTGTGATCAACGTGGAAGAACGCAAGGCCTGCCAGATCATCCTTGAGGGAGATAAATACCCGGTAAAATATCCGGTATACGACATCCTGAAATCCGGAAAGGCGGGTGAGTAAGATGCTGGCATTGTCCCGTAAGAAGAACGAAGCAATCGTCATCAACAACGATATCGAGATCACCGTTCTGGAGGTCAAAGGTGATCAGGTCAAGATCGGCATCACCGCACCCAAGGAAGTGCCCATCTACCGCAAGGAAGTCTACCTCCAGATCCAGGAGGCCAACAAGGCCGCTGTGGATGCCGAAGGCATGGCGGCACTGAAGAACCTGTTGGGGTAAAAATAAATAAAAATAGGAAACGAAAGAGGCTCCGGATGCATAAATCCGGAGCTTTTATCCATTGTTGAAAAATAAGGGCACATTTTCCTAAAACTGTAAATATACGCATTGATACACCTTCGGAAAAAAGAACTTGAAAAGACGATAGGGTTATGCTATAGTTACAACATCTAAAGAATTCTTTATGACAATTTCTGACAATATCTTTTGTGTGTATTTCGGGCTTTTCGCCAAAAATTCAAACAAAATGACAAAACATAAGCAGGCGGAAAGGGAAATAGTGCATGGAACGGTTTCAGTTTTTCCTGCTTAGGTAAGTTTAGTGTGCTTAAGGGAGAAAAAATGAGGGAAAACAGAGAGAAAAACGACCTTGTTACAAAGAATTTCGAGATATTTCCAGATGTTGCTGCAGACATTATTAATGCGTTGCTGCATAATGGAAAGCTTGTTGTGACCAAAGAAAATCTGTTGCCGGCACCGACGGAAAGTATTTATACGAGCGGAGAAAACAGGCTGCGAAACCAGTTACAGGATGTGGTGAAATACGAGATGGCAGGGGAACGGATCAGGGCACAATATATGATCGCCAATCAGTCGGCACCGGATGTCAAAATGGTGTTGCGTAAAGCGGGTTATACCGGCGGAGGATATCGGGAGCAGTACGAAGGCAAAGTGATGGACATGTATCCCATTATAGAAATGATACTTTACTGGGGAAGGGAGCACTGGGAGAAGCAACCGGGAATCCATGAATTATGTTGTGGAAAAGTGCCGGAAGAACTTCGAAAATATGTGGATGATATTAGGGTACATATCTGGGAAATGCGTTACCTGCCCCAAGAGGTGCGGGAGAGATTTCACAGCGATATGAGAATTGTGCTGGATTATCTGGCAGAGGGCAATAATCTTCGTTCCGACCAGAAGGTGGTACACAAAGCGGCATTGATCAGAATGATCAATGTATTATCCGGTGAAGAGGATTCCACAACAGAATCTGCTATTTTAAAGGAAATGAATATCAGAGAGGAGGATGAGATCACTATGTGTGAATTATTTGAGCAATATGTAAGGATGGGAAAGCGCGAAGGGAGACAAGAAGGAAGACAGGAGGAACGGCAGAGTGGTATTAAGGCATTGATCATAACATGCATTGAATTGGGGGCGGATTATAATACTACGGCTGAGAAAGTAAAGACTCGATTTCAACTGTCAGAAGAAAGCGTTACAGAGAATATGAACCTGTATTGGAATTAGAAAATAGAAAAATAGGAAATTAGGCATAGGAGGTGCAAATTTTTGCATCTTCTATTAATTTTTCGGGAGAATTTACCGATACAGTCCTTAGAGAAGCAAGGTCGTGCGCCCACGGAAGGCGCCTGTTTATCACACGGAGGTGACCATTATGACCATAGAACCGATTTCCAGTGTCATGACAGTGCAGGCACAGAACACAGCCGCTGCCAGGAACACTGCGACAAAAGTAACTACAGAGGAGAATCCCTCAGAATACAATCCTGCCAATGTAAAAGCAGCAGATAAACTTGACCAGACCACCGCAGTTGTTGAAAATGCGCAGAGCAAGGATCAGAATAATACTTCTGCCGATGCTAATAGCGAACAGCAACAGCAGGTGACCAACGAGCAGATCAAGAAAGCAGTAGAGAAGCTGAATAAGAACATGATGTCCCATTCAGAAGCTGTTTTCGGTATTCATGAGGCGACAAACCGCATAACGATCAAAATCATAGACAAGGATACCAAGAAAGTCATCAAAGAGCTTCCACCTGAGAAGACTTTGGACATGATCGCCAAAGTATGGGAGATGGCAGGCATCCTGGTGGATGAGAAGAGATAGGAGGATACCAATATGGCATCATCAACAATGAGATTATCCGGACTGATCTCCGGTATGGACACAGAGAGCATTATCCAGCAGCTGGTGTCTGCGAAGCAGACCAAGGTGGACGATGCGAAAAAGGCACAGACCAAACAGGAATGGAAGCAGACCGCATGGAAAGAGCTGAATACCAAGATTAAAAATCTGCAGTCCAAGTTTGTTAATAATATGCGTTTTGAATCCGCATATAGCAAGAGAGTGACCAAAGTATCCGACAGCAATGCAGTCAGTGTCATCACCGGTGATGGCGCAATGACCGGTGTACAGAACCTCAAGGTATCACAACTGGCCAAGACCGCCTATATGACCGGCGGCAAGCTGACCTTGAAGGATAATGTCACTGCGGATACCAAGCTGAATGCATTGACAAAATTGTCTGATCTGGGGATCAAGGGCAGTGATGGCAGCACCGTGGCCGGCATTACCACCGGAGACGATACAACTCTTAAGATCAAGAACGGTGATACAAGCGTAGAACTGAATATTACCAAAGATACCACGATCTCTGATGTACTGTCCAAATTGAAGGAAGCCGGACTGAATGCAAACTTCGATACCACCCAGCAGAGATTCTATATCAGTGCAAAGGACTCCGGCGATGCCGGTAATTTCTCTATTACGGCAACCGGAACCGGTGCCGATGACCTGCTGAAGGGGCTGGGTATTACAGATGCCAACTATATCAAAGGGCAGGATTCTGTGATCACACTGAACAACACAGAGTATACCAGCAACTCCAATGTATTTTCCATCAATGGTCTGACCATTACGGCACTGAAAGAGACCGGAGCCGATGAAGAGATCACCCTGACCACACAGGATGACGTAGATGGTATCTACGATATGATCAAGAGCTTCCTGAAGGAATATAATACCCTGATCAACGAGATGGACAAGCTTTATAATGCGGATTCCGCCAGAGGATATGAGCCTCTGACCGACGATGAGAAGGATGCCATGTCCGATACCGAAGTAGAGAAGTATGAGACCAAGATCAAGGATGCCCTGCTCCGCAGAGACAGCAATCTGTCTACCGTAAGCTCTGCCTTAAAAGAAATCATGGCAGGCAGTGTGGAAGTAAACGGCAAGAACATGTATCTCAGCGATTTCGGTATTGAGACTTTGAGCTACTTTACCGCAGCGGAGAATGAGAAGAATGCCTACCACATTGATGGAGATGCAGATGACTCCAGCACCTCCGGTAATGCAGACAAGCTTAAGAGTATGATCAGCAGTGATCCCGATACGGTCGTAAGCTTTTTCTCTGGAATGTTCAAGAATTTATATACTAAAATGAGCGATCTCTCCAAGTCTGTAGAAGGTTATCGTACCTACGGTAATTTTTATGATGACAAAAAGATGAAATCGGATTATGATGATTATACAAGCAAGATCAAAGACTTGGAAGATAAGCTGAACGATTATGAAGACAAGTGGTATTCCAAGTTCTCCAAAATGGAGACGGCACTGGCAAAGCTGCAGAGCAATTCCAGCGCGGTGACCAGCTTGTTAGGAGGATCATGATATGGCATTACCCGGTGCTTATGCACAGTATAATAACAGCAAGGTTCTGACGGCTTCTCCGGCAGAACTGACATTGATGCTCTATGACGGAGCTATCAAGTTCTGCAATATTGCAGAGATGGCTGTGGAGAAATCCGATGTACCCAAGGCACATGAAAATATCCGCAAGGTGCAGAATATCATTGGATATCTGCATTCCACGCTGGACATGAAATACGAAGTCTCCAAGGACTTTGACAACATCTACACTTATCTTGAGAGACGTCTGGTAGAAGCCAATGTCAAAAAAGATAAGGAAATCCTCGAAGAGATCAATACCCACCTGCACGCTATCCGTGACAACTGGAAAGAAGTCATGAAGGCGGGAGCAAAGAAAGGAAATGACTGATGGAGAATCAGCTTACCATTTTGTCAGAGAGCCTGGACAAGAAGCTGGAAGTATTGCAGAAGATCCGGGAATATAACAAACGTCAGGAAGAGATCTTTTCCGCGGAAGAGGTGGATATGAGCCTGTTCGACGATGCTGTGGAGGAAAAACAGCGGCTTATTGATGAGGTGGTTCATCTGGATGAAGGCTTTGAAATCATGTATGAGAAGCTGGCAAGGGAACTGGAAGGCAACAGAGAACGCTACGCAGCACAGATCCGGGAACTTCAGAAGAAGGTCAACAGGGTGACAGAACTCAGTGTGACTGTACAGGCTCAGGAGGCCCGGAACAAAAAGCTGATCGAGAGCTATTTTGCGAAGGAACGTGCCGGAATTGGACAGAGACGGAAAAACGCCAAAAGTGCTTATGACTATTACAAGAGCATGAGCGGAGCAGGATACGTAGCACCGCAGATGTACGACAATAAAAAGTAAATACAACAGATGAAGGGGAGCTGACAGAGATATCGGCTTCCCTTTTTTATGACGGAATCGATGTGAAAGAATAAAAATGTGGTTTCGGCTAAAATACAATCAGAGTATAGATTAGCCAAAAAAACTTGATATTTTAAAACAATCCGGCTAAAATATAATCATAAAAAAGATTAGCCGAAAGAGGGACTTTTATGAGTTATATCAAAAGAAATCTGGAGAATGTAGTAAGACAGGTAACCAGGGAATATCCGGTACTCCTGGTAACGGGACCGAGACAGGTAGGAAAGACGACAATGCTCCAAAAACTGATGGAGGGAACGGAGCGGGGATATGTAACACTGGATGATTTAAACGAAAGAAATATTGCAAAGACCGATCCGGAACTGTTTCTGCAACTGCATAAACCACCTGTATTGATTGATGAGGTTCAATATGCACCGGAACTGTTTACTTATATCAAGATAAATGTAGATAAAAACCATGAGCCGGGAGCATTTTGGCTTACGGGATCACAGGTGTTCAAATTGATGCAGGGAGTACAGGAGTCACTGGCAGGAAGAGTGGCAGTACTTTCACTTACATCCCTGTCACAGGCAGAGATATCCGGAGGAACGATGAAACCGTTTACGGTAGATCTGGAGGATTTAAACGAGAGGCAGAAAGAGAGAGAGCAAGCTGATACAAGAGAGATCTTTGAACGGATTTATCAAGGCTCCATGCCTGCGATCGTAAGCGGTATTAACAGTAACAGTCAGCTTTTTTACAGCAGTTATCTGTCTACTTATATTGAGCGGGATGTAAGAGAATTATCGGATGCCATAGATTCGCTTAAGTTCCTTCGGTTTATTACTGCGGTGGCAGCAAGATGTGGGCAGATGGTTAATGCAGCAGAGATTGCCAGAGATGCAGATATCAATCAGACGCAGGCGAAGGATTGGCTGACAATTCTGGAAACGCTGGGAATTATTTTTTATCTTCATCCGTATTCTAATGATTTGTTGAAGCGCCTTGTGAAAACGCCCAAACTGTATTTCTACGATACGGGTCTGGTGTGTTATCTGACGAAATGGAGCAGTTCGGAAACGTTAGAATGCGGTGCTATGAACGGGGCCATTTTGGAAAATTACGTGGTTGCGGAAATTCGGAAAACCTACCTGAATTGTGGAAAAGAGCCGTATTTGTACTATTATCGTGATAAAGATGCCAGGGAGATTGATATTGTCCTGGAACATGATGGAATATTGAATCCGATTGAGATTAAGAAAACTGCAAATCCCGGAACAGAGCTGGTAAAGGTATTTGAATTACTCGACAAGGCATCAACGCCTCGAGAGAAGGGCGCAGTTATCTGCATGAAACCGGGACTTAGTGCAATTGACAGAGACAATTATATCGTACCAGTCTGGATGATCTAAAATACAGTCCCTGCCTGAATATCAGACAGGGACCTATAATTTCAAAAATGTTTTTGCGTATACGTCTTTATCCCTAAATTTCCCTTACAAATTTCCACTTGTACAAGATGAATATTTGAAACAGCAAGAAATTCTTAGATCCCCGTTGTAGCATGAAATAAGCCGGAGATGTAAAAATTTCAGGAGTAACTTCCGCTTGAGAATTTGCCGAAGTAACTTCAGCTTTGGGGATAGATCGACCGGAATTATTCAGTTGATTTATCGGAAGCAGTATGTTAATGTAGATTCACAGAATATCAATTCTGCAGACAGATCAAATCTTATTTAGTTCAAAAATATTTTATTCAGGTGTATCACCGCTGATTTCATTGGATGAAAATTGGAATGCTGCAGCAAGGAAAGCATATGTATTTTTAGATGTGTGCCTTATAGCTATTTTGGGTGACAACTTGAAGAAAATAACAGGAAGTGCTGCAAGATAAATTATTAGTTTGTTCGGAACCGTGGAATATGATAATATACACTTAGAAAAGGGGTTAAAATGACAAAAGCAAAAAACAGGGGGATTGTTCAGGACAGAGCAACGATTGAAAAGATAATCAAAGGACTGACTTTATTTGATGATGATCTGATGAGCAGAGCATTTGATCAAAATATTGAAGCAACAGAGTTGTTGCTTCGGCTTATTCTTAAAAGGAATATTAAGGTTCTCAGTGTAAACGGGCAGGATGAGATTAAAAATTCAGCAGTGGGTGGACGAAATGTCATATTAGACGTACACGCACTGGATGAAGATGGATCAGAAATGGATATAGAAGTACAGGGCAATTCAGAAGGAGCCCATGTGAAGCGAGCCCGGTTCCATAGTAGTATGGTAGATTCCAGAATGCTGAGAGCAGGCCAGAAATTCCGAGAACTCAAAGATTCTTATGTGATATTTATATATAAACACGATAAATTTCAACGTGGTTTACCGATATATCATGTAGACAGATATGTAAGTGAGACCAGGGAGCCGTTTGGTGATGGAGCTCATATTGTGTATGTAAATGGTAATTATAAGGGCGAAGATGCGATTGGCAGGCTTATGCAGGATTTTCATCAGGCAGATCCAGATAATATGTATTATAAAGAATTGGCAGAAGGAGTAAGACATTACAAAGAGTCAAGAGGAGGAAATGAAACTATGTGTGAAGCGGTAGAAAATTATGCAAAGGAGTATGCAAAGGAGTATGCAAAAGAATGTATGATTGAGAACACTGCAAATATTATAAAGAATATTATGGAGAGCACAGGGTGTACGTTACAAGAAGCGTTGGATAATGCTAAGATAGCCAGAGAAGACAGAGACCTCATAATAGAAGAAATTTCAGAAAATCAAATCTGACAGATAGATCAAATATATCTGTCGGGATTCTACAAGGATGACAGAATTCACCTGATCCAGCCGGCCACCTTCACGGACGAAAATCTGTAAAAGTTCCAGACCAGCCTGCGGGAAGTTATGAACTTTATCAAATACTCTAAGGACAAATCAAAAATCAAAATGCTGCTCAGGGATAACCCTAGATTTCGCACGCTTAGAAGAGAAGTTGCAGACCATGCGGAAGTTACTGAAAAATAATGATTAAAAACAAAAAAAGGAAGCAAGTACCCCACTCAAGAATACATAGTAAACAAGTGGTAAAAAACTGCTTCCTTTTTTCAAATTATATTCCAATAAAACAATGAAGTCAACTGATTTATGCAAAAATCAAGTGAGGTTTTGCAAAAAGGTGCAGATATGAACAAAAGGGAAATTAGAAAAGTAACTAAACATTTTCGTATCTTTGTCCGATAAACTATGTAATAGAATAAATTAGCAGGGAAGCTGAAGATCAGAATGGATTCTGGATAATTAGATTATAAAAGGGAATCGGCTTCGAGCCGATTCCCTTTTTTGCGGAAAAACAATATCAAAAAGGCATTTACAAAAAGATGAGGGATAAAGATGAAGGTAGTTATTTTAGCAGGAGGTCTGGGGACGCGTATCAGTGAAGAAAGCCATTTGAAACCAAAACCCATGATTGAAGTAGGAGATGCACCAATTTTGTGGCATATTATGAAGTATTATTCTTCTTATGGGTTTAATGAGTTTATTATATGCTGTGGTTATAAGGGATATGTAATCAAGGAATACTTTGCGGACTATTATCTCCATCGTAGTGATGTCACCTTTGATTTTGCAAACAATAATGAAATGATTATTCATAATAATGTAGCAGAGCCATGGAAAGTAACCGTAGTTGATACGGGATTACATACTATGACGGGAGGACGGTTAAAGCGAATTCAGAAGTATGTTGGGGACCAAACATTCATGATGACCTATGGAGACGGAGTTTCAGATATTGATCTGGATGCGCTTTTGGAGTTTCACAGAGTGCATAAAAAAGCAGCAACTCTTACGGCTATTCAACCGGGAGGTAGATTTGGTGTTTTGGATATTGATGACAATGAGACAGTACGTCAATTTTCGGAAAAGGCAAAGGAAGATGGCGGATGGATCAATGCAGGATTCATGGTGCTGGAGCCGGAAGTCTTTGACTATATAGAAGGAGATGATACCTTCTTTGAAAAGGAACCTTTGGAAAATTTGGCATTGGACGGGAAACTGGCTGCTTACCGACATGAAGGATTTTGGAAATGCATGGATACTATGCGAGATAAGGGGATGTTAGATGAATTGTGGAACAGCGGACAGGCTCCCTGGAAGCGCTGGGAATAAGGAGACAAACTTATGATTTCTGTGATAATGCTTACTTATAATCGCGAGAGTATGGTAGGAAGAGCCATAGAATCTATTCTGAATCAGACATACAGAGATTTTGAGTATATCATTGTAGACAATGGTTCCGATGACCGGAGCGGTGAAATCGCAGATGCATACGCTGCCAAGGATCCTAGAATAAAGGTCTTACATATTGAAAAAAGTAATATTGGAACTGGAAGAAATATCGGTCTGGATGCAGCTACAGGAGAGTATATCACATTTATAGATGATGATGATACAGCAGAACCGGATATGCTGGAATTCCTCTATGGGCTTGCAAAAGAACAGGATGCAGACATTTCTCTGTCTGGCTCTATGAAGGAAGTAAACGGAGAGTTCCTGCCGAACTGTATGTTTGATGAAAAACTGGTCATGACACCGGAAGAGGCAGTTATAACCTTGCTCAGACGGAAAAAATATAATGCTGCGATGCCTTCAAAGCTCATGCGAAGGGAGATATTCGATAAAATCCGTTTTCGCACAGAGGGAAAGTACGATGACATTACTGTAGTATATAAATACTTTGCAGAAGCGAAAAAGGTAGTTGCATATGGACTTCCGAAGTACTGTTTTTGGAGACACAGTGGAAATAATTCAGCATTTACCACAAATGATCTGCTTCTGACCCCGGAACAGTTAGATGAGTATTTTGAGGCATTTCGTGAAAGAACGGAGTACTTATCTGAAAAACTGCCGGATATAGCAGACTATGCACAATACAGTGAGTGGTCTTATATGATTTCTATGTGTAATAAGATAGAGAAGAACCATTTGGAACAATGTAGGAAGCAGTTAACATTTGTAAAAAGAGAACTAACGAAACATTATGAGGAGTTCTATAATTCTCCATATATTGAAGAATTCGAGAAAGAGTTTATGAGGAAATATGTTAAAACAGTATGATGAGACTAGAATAGAAGAGTATGGAAAAGTGATAATTGATGTAGCTGAAGATGCAGAGATATCAATTAGTGGGAAACTGCATTTGGGGTATAATATTAGAAAACAATCTGAAGCAGAGACATATTTGAAATTACATAATAAATCCAAATTGTATGTGTCGGGTGAATTCAAGGCCTTTTTTCACTCTAGCATAGAAATATTTGAAGGAGGAATTCTAGAATTAGGAAATAGCTATATTAATAGTGGATGTATTATCGCATGCAAAAATCATATTAGAATTGGCAATGGATGTGCAATTGCAAGAAATGTATCTATATACGATAGCGATTTTCATATAATAGAAAATTCAAATGGAGAAATAATGAATCAGTCAGATGGAATTGTTATTGAAGATTATGTGTGGATTGGAATAGGAGCAATTTTATTAAAGGGAATCAGAATAGGGAGCGGAGCTGTAATTGCCGCAGGATCTGTAGTAACAAAAGATGTTCCCTCAAACTGTATGGTAGCAGGAAATCCGGCGCATATAATACGGAAAGATATACATTGGAGATAGATATGATAACAGAGATGGTTGGAACATCTGAGTGTACTGGCTGTGGTGGATGCTATCAAATATGTCCCAGAAATGCGATAGAAATGAAACCCGACAGGAAGGGATTTTTATATCCACAAGTACTCAAAGAAAAATGTAGTGAATGTGGGTTGTGCAAGAAGGTATGCCCAGTTATTAAAGATATTTGTATAAATGAATATGATACTGTTGCATATGCAGCGTGGTCAAAAAATGAAAAGATACGATATTGCAGTACATCAGGAGGCGTTTTTACAGAAATTGCTAACTACGTAATAGAAAATGGTGGGTGTGTTGTTGGCGCAAAATATGCTGATAATCATTTAGTGGAACATAGTATAATATTTGAAAAAGACGATATTGGTTTGTTGCGACAATCAAAATATGTGCAGAGCAATTTAGGAAATATATTTAAAGAAGTAAAAAGCCAATTGCAATTGGGAAAAAATGTTTTGTTTGTGGGAACGCCATGTCAATGTGTAGCATTGTCTAAATTTCTTGGTGGAGACAATGAAAAATTGACACTATGTGATTTTATTTGTAGAGGTGTGAATGCACCAAACGCTTATATGGCATACTTACAAGAACTTGAAGAAAGATATCAATCTGAAATACAGAAGGTATGGTTTAAAAATAAGAAACATGGTTGGAATCATTTTGGAACTAAAATTATATTTGCGAATGGAGAGGAGTATTATGCACAGAGAAATGATGATCCGTTTATGTACGGGTACATTAAAAAAGAACTGAATTTGTATATGAGATCTTGTTGCAATCAATGTAAATTCAAAGGGATATCCAGAGCTACGGACTTAACTTTAGGAGATTTTTGGGGGTATAAGGTTGATGTGAATGAAAAAGACTATGGAGTTTCAGCAGTAATGGTTCATTCTTCAAAAGGAGAAAAGATTCTTGAAGCTGTGAATTCATTACATAAAGAATTACATACTATTGATGAGATTATAAAAGGCAATATCTGTTTGGAAAAATCAGCTCAAAAAAGTGAATATTCGGACTACTTTTGGAAATGTATGGATGAGAAAGTACCTTTCTCTAAAATAATAGAAAGAATAAAAAGAGGGATAAATTAATTATGGAAAAAACAAATTTAACGATTTTATTAACATCGAGATGCACATTAAAATGCAAATTGTGTGCAACTTATGCTCCACAAAATAAAAAACCGTGCCATTATGATAGCAAAATAATAATGGCATCTGTTGATAAATATTTTGCAAGTATGGGGGATGTGTGTTTGTTTACTCTAAGTGGAGGCGAGCCTTTGTTACATCCAGATTTAGTAAGAATGGTTCAACACTTTAAGCAATATGCTTCAAGAATGGAAAAATTCGAAATTATAACAAATGGTACAATTGTGCCTAGTGAAGCATTGCTGTTAGCACTAAAAGAAATTCCCAATGTAGATGTGATGATTGATGATTATGGAAAAAATATTTCAAAAAAAGTAGATGACGTTGTTATGGCATTTGAAAAATATGGGATTAGGTATCGTAGACGTAAATATTATGGAGAGGATGCCCATGCAGGGGGATGGTTGGATATATCTGATTTTAGCGACAAAGGGCGTACAGAAGAAGAAAATACAGAATTATTCCATAAATGTATGTATACCACTACCTTTTCGAGACATTTTTTTATTATTGATGGAAAAGCTTATATGTGCTATGTAAATCATAGATTGCTGGATGATATTAATGAACGTGAAGATGAGCATGTAGACTTTTGCGATGAGAATTTGCAACTGAGTGATATAAAAGAAAAGCTATATGCATTAAGGGACAGAAATCATCTGTCAGTGTGTGCACGATGTAATGGATTTTGTACAGATGGAAAGAGATATACACCGGCTGAACAGCTTCAATAATAGGATCGGAGGAGAGAATATGAATGAAATTATAAAATTAAGTAATACAACGTTGGTTGTCACTTTCAGATGCAATTTAAAATGTAAACTTTGCGCTGTGAGTGCACCTTATTATAAGGAGCCACCTCATTATTCGGTGGAATTATTAAAAAAATCAATAGATAGATACTTTGAAGCAGTTGATCATGTTGATAAATTTACTGTGAATGGGGGAGAACCACTCGTGCATCCTCAGATTGCAGAGATTATGGATTATGCTTTAAAGTACATAGATCGTATGGACATGCTTGAAATAATTACGAATGGTTCAATAGCTCCTTCAAAAGAATTAGCGCAAGTACTGCAAAAATCAGAAAAAGTTGATATATTGATTGACGATTATGGAAAAGAACTTTCTAAAAATGTGGATAAGATGATTGGTATTTTTGAAGAATACCACATAAAATATCGTCGTCGAAAATACTATGGAAGTGATGCACATTTAGGTGGCTGGGTTGACCTTTCAAATATCTCTTTAAAAGATAGATCAGAAGAGGATACAGCACAAATATACAAAAATTGCGCATACCCTGGTCCGTTTCATTGCTTTGTATTGATGGGCGGAAAAGCATATATATGTGGTGTATATAAAAGATGTGTCAGTGAGGGTGTTATCCCCGATATTGAAGACGAGTATGTGGATTTTTTGAATGATTCATGGAATCTAGAAGTGACTAAGAAAAAAATTGCTAATTTTTATAATAGAAAATTTTTCTCGGCATGTAAATATTGCAGCGGATTTTGCCCTGATTCAGAGCGATTTGCACCGGCTGAACAGTTGAGGTAATAACTTATGAAATGTGAAAGAACTGAATTGACGATTACACATCGTTGTACTTTAAAATGTAAATTGTGTGGGGCATATTCTCCTTATTACAGTAATCCTAAGCCTCATTGGAGCTTGAGTCAGCTGAAACTTTATACCGATAAGTATTTTGAAATCGTAGATTATGTTGAAAAAATGACAATAAGTGGAGGCGAGCCTTTATTGCATCCTGATTTGGGCAAGTTAGTGGAATACTTATGCACATATGGAGATAGGATAGGATTGTTAGAATTTATTACTAACGGAACAATGATTCCGAAAACTGATGTGATTTATGCAATGCAAAAGTTCGGAAAAGTAAAAGTAATTATAGATAATTATGGACCTGAATTATCAACAGAGGTTCCCCAAATTGAAAAAATTCTGGATAATTATGGGATTTATTACGAAACAAGAAAATACTACGGAAATAATGCATATTACGACGGTTGGATAGACATGTCCAATGTGTCCAAGAGAACGAGGGATGATGCGGAAACCAATGAAATATACAATAACTGTATTTTTTCTAAAAAATTTCAGCGATATTTACTTGTTGAGGGAAAATTATACTTATGTGCTACTGCAAGAAGATGTGATTCGCTAAATTTGCTGACAGAGGATAATGATTATATAAATTTATTGGATGATGATTTATCCCTAGAACAAAAGAAAAGAAAAATAGAATCGTTTTTTGACAGAAAGCATTTTGAAGCCTGTATGTATTGTGATGGATTTAATGATAAATATCAAAGACACACTCCGGCGGAACAGATTAAACAGCTTGATGATGGTGACAAACAATGAGGAAAAAAGTACTGATATATGTGCAGGCGTATAATGCTGAAAAAACATTAGAAAGATGTCTGAAAAGTATTGAAATGCAAACGTATAAAGAGTTTGAATGCGTTATCTATGATAATGGATCAAAAGATGATACTGAAAAAATAGCCAATAGATTTTCGGAAAAAGATGGAAGATTTATAGTTGTTCATAGAGATGAGAACGATACCACATTATTTTTTCGATATTTTGTTCCTCTTTTTGTGGAAAAGTATACAGGTATTATAGATTATTTTTGTAATTTGGATTCTGATGACGAGTATAAAGCAGATTTTCTAGAGAAAAGCATAACATTTTTAGAAAAAAATGAATTGGATCTAGTCGCAAGCGGGGGAGATTTTATAGATGCTAATACTGGAAAATGTGTGTCAAAACGTGAGGTTGAACAGGATTTAATTATTGAAGATGAAAATTTTGGAAGCTATTTCCCTATATATCATCAATTCATGAGGACGATTTGGGGAAAACTGTATCGCTTTTCATTACTGGGTAAGATTGACTGCGAGAGATGTATGTGCATGGCCTATGGTGGCGATACATTTTTTGTGTTTAATATTTTACATTTTTGTAAACGAATCGGCATAATGAATAAAAATCTGCACAAATATTATATGTCACTAAAGAGTAGTTCATATACTTTTTCTGAAAAGCGAATAGAGAGTGATACAAAGCTTTTGCAGGAGGCAATAACTTTTTTGGTTTACAAGGTTGGCTATGTAAGCCCTATGAACCAGAACTTTTTAATGCAAGTATACAAAAATGCAATTAGTGATACTATAGAAGTGCTTTTTGATTCAACAGAAAAAGTTGAAACAAAGCATTATTTATTATGTAAAATTTTGGATGATTTTTGCACAAAGCTTTTAATTCAAAAAATGTGGTTTGATAAGGAGTTTGCTGATTTATTTATAAAAATAGCCAGTTTGATGGTAGCTGATAGTCAGATTGTAGAGGAACATTATGCAGACATAGCAAGACTGTTGGCAAAGATGGGACTTTTTGTAGAAAGTATTAAAAATGTGGATAAGAGCACCATTTTTTTAATGCAAGTAATTATTCGTGAAAACTGGTATAATGGTGAATTTCCTTTACAAAATGAAACACACATGCTTGATGAAGCAAAAGAGATGCCATATTTTCAAAATATATCAAGGAGTTTCCTAAAGCAATATGGGACAATAATTGGGATGTCTATGTCAAAGAAACGGAAATGTATTGCGTTAAATCAAGTTATGGATATATTTATGGGTGATGAAAAAATAGTTTCTAATTGTCTTGAAGAACTTTTGCAATTGGGAATTAATTTATCAGCGGAGTTAGAGCAGGCAGATAGATATGTATACTTGGAAAAAGAATACATTAGATATCTTATCACAAATAATCAGGTGGGTAAAGCTCAAAACGAATTACAGGATTGGAATGAAATATTACCGGAAGATCAAGATTTTAAGAGGATGCGTGAATTAATAGAAAATGAATAATATACTATTATATGGGCATGGTGGAGCATATAATCATGGGGCAGAAGCTATCCTTGTGACAACAATAGATTGTATACGCAATAGAGTGCCGAAAATCAGAATTGGGTTATCAACACATTTTAAAGAACAAGACATTGAATTTGGCATTGATACTGATGAATACTTTACAAGGGATGAAAAATATGTTGCATTGGAGAACATAACTTCTCACGTGGGATTATATGATGCTGAAATTTATAAGTCAACAATTAAGGCGGCCACATCAGATACCTTGGCTTTATCTGTAGGTGGAGATAACTACTGCTATCCAGCGTGGCATAGATGGAGATGCATACATGAAAATATTTTGAAAATGGGAGCAAGGGATATCTTGTGGAGTTGCTCCGTAAATCCAGATATGCTTAGTAAAGAGATGGTGGAGACATTATCTACGTATGAATTAATTACCGCAAGAGAGAGTCTTACTTATGAAACATTATGCAATAAAGGATTAAAAAATGTGAAAAAATATCCAGATATTGCCTTTGGTTTAGTGCCCAAGCCAATTTCACTGCCTATGCTTTTTGAGGAGCGAAGCGTAATAGCAATAAATATCAGTCCGTTAATTATAAGGAGAGAAAAAAGCAATGGAATTGTTAAACAAAATATTATTAATCTAATTAAGTATATTATGGAAAACACAACCTATGGTATTGCTTTTATTCCTCATGTCATTATGCCGATGGACAATGATTATGATATCCTTTTGGAGATTTACAATTATTGTTGTAGCGAATATTCTAAAGAGAGATTTTTTATGGCACCTTATAAATTATCGGCTGCAGAGTATAAGTATTTGATTGCACATTGTAGATTTGGTGTTTTTGCACGCACACATGCAGCAATTGCAGCATATTCAAGTGGAATTCCTTGTGTGACTATAGGATACTCGGTAAAAGCTCAAGGTATAGGCAATGATATGGGGATGGGGGATTATGTGATTCCCTTAAATGAATTGGAATCAGATAGTAAAATAACAAATAGTGTAATAGCTATGATTGAAAATGAAAATGATTTGCGAGGTAAACTGATAGAAAAAAATAGAGATATTCCTCATAACTTAAAAAAAATGCAACAGGAAATATTGTCATATGTTAAATAAGTACAGGATAAATGACGAAGTGAGTTCCTGCTTGTAAGAGTAAATATTTCCTGCCTGCGATGTGAGCAGAATTTAGTAACCAAACTTTTTGAGAGTAACCGAACAAATTAAGAATCAGCTGTGAGAGGCCGACCGTAAGCGCACAAACGGTTCTTTCAAATGGAAGTTGAGATTGAATCAAAGCTGTTCATGCATAAGTACTTTTGTCTTTGACAAATCAAATCGGAATAAAATTTGCCAAAGTAACTTCAGCTTTGGGGATAGATCGACCGGAATTTACTTTGGCAATTGAGGAAAATAAGAAAAGTCAACATTTTTTGCAAAAAGGGGTTAAGTTTCCAAAAACCTCTCCGATATACTTAACAAGTAAAGCAAATAAAACATTTGCTTACCGAACATCTTCCGAATCGAAGGTTTCGCACGCCGGACAGTAGGAAGACAATGGCGATGAAAGTGACAGGATGTGCGAACTTGAAACTGACATTGCCAAAGCAAATAACGGAGCGCAGGGAAGCGCTCGTCAATTCAAGGAGGAATATATTATGGTAGTACAACACAATCTTACCGCTATGAACTCTAACAGAATGTTAGGTTTGACTCAGAGCTCTCAGGCAAAGTCAACTGAGAAGTTGTCTTCCGGTTACAAGATCAACCGTGCAGCAGATGATGCAGCAGGATTATCCATCAGTGAGAAAATGAGAAAGCAGATCAGAGGACTGACACAGGCTTCCGCTAACGCAGAAGACGGTATCTCCACTGTACAGACCGCTGAAGGCGCACTGAACGAAGTTCAGGACATGCTGCAGAGAATGAACGAGTTGGCTGTTAAGGCTTCCAACGGAACCAATTCCGAAAATGATAGAAGCTACATCCAGAACGAAATTGATCAGCTGACCACTGAAATCGATCGTGTTGCTGAGACAACGAAATTCAACGAGACCTACCTGTTAAAGGGTGACAAGGATGCTGAGAAGGGTTATACTTATTCTTATGGCACCCAGACAATTACAAAAGCAGAAATCAGTACAACGGATGGAACCACAGCAACAGGATCTAACACAAGCTTGAAGGTTACTGTAGCATCTACTACTGCAAATTCTGATAGACAGGTTGAACTGCAGAATGAGTTACTGAAGACTTTGCAGAAGAGTGGTGCCAGAGTAACAATTGCTGCTGGTAAGGACGGTACTGATACTGGTAATGTGGCAGTGTCTGTAGATGGATATGAGATTGATTCAAATGGTAAGGTATCTAAGGATGGCGAAGATACTGGTTTGACATTGACTGTTTCTGGTAATGGTAAAGATAACACAAAGGGTACAGCGGCTCTTACCGATACTCTTACATTTAGCACTGATGCTGTATTGAATGGTGCAAAGGGTAGTGTTGTTTCCTATTACGATAAGGACGGAAACAAAATTTCCCAGAACGCATTAAAGAATTATGTTGTTAAAGGTGACACAGATGTAGAACTGCTGAAAGATAAGACTGTATATGATCAGTTTGGTAATGAGCAGACGGTAGGCGCTACCGACATTACAGCTACTAAGGATCAGGTGGGTAGCTTGAAACTGTCTCTTCACGTAGGCGCTGATGCTACTTCCAACAACAAAATTGAACTGAATCTGGATGCTATGTCTGCTAAGGGACTTGGCGTAAATGGTTTAAGAGTAGATGGAGCTACTTCTACCAATGCGGATAATGCAATCGAGGCCATCAAGGAAGCTATCCAGAAAGTATCTACTCAGAGATCCGCACTTGGTGCTGTTCAGAACAGACTTGAGCATACTATCAACAACCTGGATAATGTTGTTGAGAACACCACAAGCGCTGAATCTGCTATCCGTGATACAGATATGGCTACTGAGATGGTTAAGTACTCCAACAGTAATATCCTGTCTCAGGCAGGTCAGGCAATGTTGGCTCAGGCTAACCAGTCTAACCAGGGCGTACTGTCTCTGTTACAGTAAGTAATCAGTTAGAGCATCTAACATAGCAATAAGAGAAGGGCTCGGCTTTACAGTCGGGTCCTTTTTCTCTTTGCAAAGAGGAAAGGATTCCATACATGAACAAAAATCATATTTTATTATCAATTTCTATGCTGATCTCAGGAAGAGATGAGATGGAGAAAAGCCTGAACTCACTTCTCTATTTTAAAAATGCATTTCCTACAGAAATCATATTGGTAGATACAGGATGCAATGCGGAACAGCGTGCATTGGCAGAAAAATATGCTGATAAAATAATTAATTTTACATGGTGTAATGATTTTGCTGCAGCCAGAAATGTTGGATTAAAGGAAGCTCGTGGAGAATGGTTCATGTACTTGGATGATGATGAATGGTTTGATAATCCAGTGGAGATCATTTCCTTTTTTACAACTGGAGAGTACAAGAAGTATAAGTCCGCATCTTATGAAGTAAGAAATTATCTTGATCTTGAGGGGAAAAGTTTTAAAACATCTTATCCTTCCAGAATGGTAAGGAGAGAGAAAAATACTTGTTTTATAGGAAAAATACATGAATATATAAATCCGTTTGATATTCCCCAAAAAGAATTTAGCGATTTTGTTCATCATTATGGATATGTATATAAAAGTGATGAAGAAAGAGTACAACATGCAGCAAGAAATATTGAACCACTTGTTGAAATGCGCAAAGAATATCCAGGAGAAACCAGATGGATGTTTCAGTTAGCACAGGAATATTTTGCTGTGCGTAATTATGAAAAAACAATAAAAGTATGTATAGAGGGACTGGAAGAATGGGAAAATTACAAAACAAAGGTGAAATTTTTTCCAGTATACATAGGTGTACTTTATTCATACATATTGCTCTCTTTGGAATGCATGAAAGAATACCAAAAAGAAGAACTATGGCTTGAACGAGCTAAAACCAATCCTATTATGGATATGCCTATTATGGAAGTATGTAAGGCATATTATTATATGATAGGAGCAAGATTATATAATGCAACTGGAAATTATGAATTATGTATTGATAATTTAGAAAAATATGTTTCAGAGGCGGAACGATTACGTAATAATAGGACTGTTATGGAGACAGAAACGGCAGGAATTGTGACAAGTGTTTTTCATAACGAAGTATTTACGGAAACTGTTATGATGTGTATTGGGACAATTATTAAAAAAGAGAAATATGAGTATGCTAGTAAATTGTTCAATATTGTATCCGTAAAAGATATACAGGAAATCTTTCAAGTAAGTTGGGCAAAAAAACTGATGGATGAGATGTGCAGTAAAGAATATAATGATTTTTTTGTACAAGTTATTCAATCCTTATATTCAGGAGAAAAGATTTCTTATGATATAGTTTGTATCTTGATGGAATTAAAGAAGGAGTATAGGCAAGAGCAAGAAATTGAAAAGCTAAATAATTTAATTCATCTTATGGCGGAATTAGATAGTGGCCATTTTTTCATAATATCCAATAAAATTATATGGGAACAGAAGAAAGCAAATAAGGAAGAAACTCTCAATGAGTTGTACAATGAATTGTTGACTACATGCGCTGATCATTTATTTGAGGTTGAAGATGAGGTTTGGAATATTGCAATCAAGGAAAAAATAGACGTTAATGAAATGATATTGAAGGTCGACTATCGGGTATGGAGAAGAGCGCTGGAACGTATGGAGCAGTGGGCTACTTGGAAGGATTGGGAAGCGTGGAATGACAGAATTTTAGCATGGAAAAGGAATGAAAATATTCATTACAACTTATTTGATATAAAATATAGAGAAAATGGTCTGATAGAAGAGATAATGGAATGGGTTGGGCTGTCAAAATTAGAGGAAGATATTTGGACATACACAGAAAAGTTGATTGATTTCTACAAATCTTATTATAAGGAGGAAGTTCTGTTAGAAAATTCTGTTGGCTTGCCGGATGAACTGCAGCTGGCCCTGGAATTGAAAAAACAGAAAGAGTATTGCGAGTCGGGGCAGGATCGAAAAGCATTGGAACATTTGAAAAATTGTCTGGGCATTTACCCGAAGCTGGAAAAAGTAATGTTGACTTATGCGGAAATGGTTCGCAACAAGATGCAGCAGCAGATAACAGAAGCAAAGGAAGCGCAGGAAGAATTACAACAAATGGTCATCTCATTAAAAAATATTGCAAAGCAGAAACTGGAGAGTGGAGAAACTGCTGCTGCGAAAGCCATATTAAGTCAAGTACAACAGTATGCACCTGACGATGATGAAATCAAAACTTTGCTACATAATCTGGAAGAGGAAGTACAATAATCTATTGAGAAAAGGTCGGTGATTTATAATCCCGGCTTTTTCTTGTCTCAAAATTAGTCAGAAAAATAAAAAAGAAACGAGCAAGCTTTTCCAGCCCTAAGCATTACTTAGCAACAAAATGTGATAAGAGCTATGGTAGATACAAGAAAATCAGTGAACACGACACCAAATAAAAAGATTGCAAAACATAAGAGTCATGTTAAACTTTATTCAGAAATATTTTGTTAAAATCAATTTTAATAAAACTGTTTTTAACAAAGATGGGAGGTAGTTCTTATGTTTATCGGCAGAGAAAGAGAACTGGCATCGTTAAAGGAATTCTATGAAAAAGATGGACAAGAAGACTATTTTTATACAGCAACAAAAGTCGGAAAAAATAGAAATCTGGAACTGTTTTCAAAGCAGGTAGTTGATCTGCTTATGCCGGGAGTGGAGAATATCAGCTTTCACACTACAGAGGCTGTTTTTGATTTTATTGATAAAAATATCGGAGACGAGAAGCTTGTGCTTGTTATAGATGAGCTGCCATATTGGGCGGAGTCGTTGCCTTGTCTGACATAGACAAAAGGGCTGTGATAGGGGAAGTGTTATTACTGCTTACACTGGATTCAAAAATATTGTTGACAGTAGTTCGGCTGACCGATATATTAATAAATAGGAGGGAAGCAGATGATAATTAATGCTTTACTTGAAAAAGAAAAAATGTCGAGGTATCGTTTAAGCAAGGAAAGCGGAGTTGCAATGACAACAATTACTGATATCTGTAGTGGAAAAGCAGACCTTGATAAATGCACGGCAGGAACTCTGCATAAAATCGCCAGGGTGCTTAATGTAACGGTAGACTTAATATTGGAAAATAATAGTGCAGATAATGAAGATTATAGATGTTCGTTTGAAACTTTTAAGAGTAATACCTGTCATCACGTAAAGGATATGGGTGATATAGATTTTATTATCGAAACACTTGAGACGGATGAAGTAAGAAAGCTTTATGAGCGCAGATGGTGTAGAGAAGCTATGTATCTGCTGGCTATGATTGATTACTTGTCCAGAATGAACGATGTACCTCTTTGTACAAATTATAATGATATTCGCTCCCAGAAGCTTGAAAAATTATATTTTTCTGCAGGTGTTGAAGTGGCATATGCAGCGACGGGAGATGAACGTATAAAAGAAAAGGCACTTGCAAATGCGATACCGGAATTTATACGATTTAATATTGTAGAAAGTGAGGTGCGAAATATCTGCTGATAAAAGAGAAAAAGAGAAATAATTTTCCCTTGCATCTCCCCCATAAATAGTATAAAAAAGCCCCAGTGTTGCAAACAAAATATTACAATAAAACGCACAACGGGGTGCATGCCGGGAGGCATGCGCCTTTTTTTGAGTCAGCCCTGAATTTTATGCACGGTACCTGAGTCCCTTACGCCGCAGGATTGATATCCGCTGTCGGCATCTTCGTAGGTTAGAGAGCAGCAAGCAATGCTTTCTCCGACGAAGGTGTTTTGAGTGGAAAACGAAAGCTTTTGTTGAAACTGCTAAAAGGTAAGTGGTAGAATTATTTGGTGTTTTTCGTCTTATTGGGAGGGGCAAATTGATTTGTTACGATAAATTATGGTTAATGATGAAACAAATTAAGCCAATAATTGAAAGTAATGATTTTTCAGATTATGAATCCAATGTAACTGACCCGGAAATACTGAAAGTGCTTTCGGATTATCGGATTAAACGAGAGAATGCTGAGAAAGAGATGGGCAGTCCTAAATTATGAAAGTGGTGAAGTAAATGGAATTGGAGCTTAGCATAGAAGATTTATTAAATAAGCGAAGAGTGGAATCTGATAGGATCGAATTTAAAGCATCGTGGAATCCGGATGATATTTATCATAGCATTTGTGCATTTGCCAATGATTTTGACAATGTTGGTGGCGGATATGTTTTGATTGGTGTCGAGGAGAAAAACGGTGTTGCAGTTCGCCCGGTAAAGGGTTTGGAAGAATATGAGTTGGATACCATACAAAAGGAACTTTTGGGTTATAATAATACAATGATTCCGGCATATTTTCCACGTGTGATCATTGAACAAGTTGATGGGAAAAATGTTGTTGTATTGTGGGTGACACCTGGAGTGCAAAGACCGTATAAGGCACCAGAGCATGTTACTGCTAAGAAGGATAAAAAGTATTATTACTATATACGGTATGCGACAAGCTCGGTTCGTGCAAATGCGGAGCAGGAACGAGAATTAATTAATATGACAAACTACGCACCGTTTGACACGAGGCCTAATTTTGAGGCTACAGAGTCAGACATATCGGTTGCGTTGTTAACGGACCATCTCAATACAACCAAAAGCAAGCTGGCAAAGCAGATTGGAAAACGTGGTGTTATGGAAGTGCTTGGAGACATGCAGCTTCTTGTAGGACCACCGGAGCAGCTATGTATATCTAATGCGGCACTGATGATGTTTTGTGAGCATTTGGACAAATTCTTTCCATATACGCAGGTTGAAATTACAAAATTTCCGGAAGGTAGCATTAAAAATCCAAATAATTTTATTGAAGTGCCGGTTATCAAAGGCTCTGTGCCGACAATGATTAAAAGAACTATGGAAAAGCTACAGGACATGGTGATTGAGGAAAAGGTCACGAAAGTAGATTATCAGATGGAAGCCATTCGCCGGTACAGCTATCCGTATCAGGCGTTAGAGGAAGCTGTGGTCAATGCTTTTTATCATCGTGATTATCAATCCTATCAGGCAATAATCATAGAGATTGAACCAGATTGTGTTCGAATTATTAGTTATCCAGGTATTGACCGTTCAATCTCGCAAAAGACAATTGCTGAGGGAGAACGATTCAAATCTCGATATTATAGAAACAAACGATTGGGAGAATTTTTGAAGGAGTTAGATTTGACAGAAGGAAAATCTACAGGAATTCCTACTATACAAGAGGAACTTAGAGATAATGGTTCTCCTAAAGCGACATTTGAAACGGATGATGAAAGAAGAGCAGTTACTGTTGAGATACCTATTCATCCGGATTTCTTAATGGAACAAGGTGAACCCCAAAATGAACCCCAAAATGAACCCCAAAATGCGACATCAGTGGAGGATGCTATTTTGCAGTTGATACGAATGAATAAGTATGTAACACGAGAGGAAATGGCGAGTCAGATAGAGGTTTCACTCAGTACGGTTAAACGTTCAATAAATAAATTGAAGACTAGTGGAATAATCGAATATGAAGGCCCGAGTAAAGGCGGATATTGGAGTATAAAGTGAGCAGGAAAATAAAGATACTTTAGTGGGATTTCAGGAAAATTATCCGGGAGTGCTTAATGGCGATAATCTTGCTGATGTTTTGAAAGCAGCAAGAGCAAAGAAGCAAGAGAAAAAAGAGAAGTAATTTTCCCTTGCATCTCCACCGCAAATAGTATAAAATAAACCCAGTGTTGCAAACAAAATATTACAATAAAACGCACAATGGGGTGCATGCCGGGAGGCATGCACCCTTTTTTGCGTTAGCACTGAATTTTATGCACGGCACATGAGCCCCTTATGCCGCAGGATTGATATCCGCTTTCGGTACATTCGGGGAAGCTGCCGGTGCATTCGTTGCATCCGTTGCTTCCGGCGTAGCCTTAGGCTTTGCCTTCTCCAGGGATGCCTTCACCGCTTCCAGCAGCACCAGCGAAGTATATCTGGTCTCTGCGGAATAGGTGACCTGCTCCGGATCCTGCATCTCACAGAGCTGGTCATTCAGGGATTCCATGGTGGTTTCGAGCAGTGGATACATGGTGGTAAGTGCTTCACTCGCATCTGCGAGGCTGACGGATGTGATAGCGTGGTCGTTCACGATGACTTCCACATTGACGGTCTCACTGCCGAGGATCAGCTCCGTGGTATAGATTCCGGGGATATATGTATTGCCGGTATCGGCAACGGCCCCGGTGGAGACATCCGCCACATTGTCCGGCATTTCGGTAGCAGCAGTATCGTCAGGGGAATCCGGTGTCCCATAGGAGGCATCCGTATCCTTGCCCGGCAACAACAGCATTAACAGTAATATGATGAACAACACCCCCAGCGCGGCGAAGATTCCGGTATAGAGCAGTTCTTTTCTGCGAAGTACGACGATCTTTGTATTTGCACTCATTCTTAAGTCTCCTTGGAATGATGGGATGATCTTTATAAATAGTATGCGCAGGACCTCCCACGTAGTACCGTAAATGAGGAGAACTTCGCATTGACAAGACAAAACAGGCATTGCTATAGTTAGTGTAAGTATTTTTCACGGATGCGTCCGCCCCGTGGAAAAGGAGCAGACAGGCGGCGCAGAAACGAGGGTAACGATGAACAATTATACCAAGGAAGATATCATCCGTCTTGTGGAAGAAGAGGATGTGGAATTCATCCGTCTGCAGTTCACGGATCTGTTTGGCAATCTGAAAAATATTGCAGTGACAGCCAGCCAGCTGGATCGTGTACTGAACAATAAATGCATGTTCGACGGCTCCGCCATCGACGGCTTCGCCCGGATCGAGGAATCCGATATGTATCTGTATCCGGATCTGTCTACGCTGGAGATCTTCCCCTGGAGACCCCAGCAGGGCAAGGTGGCACGTATGATCTGTGATGTCTATCGCCCCAACGGTCAGCCTTTTGAGGGCGATCCCCGTTACGTGCTGAAGCGTGCGGTACAGCAGGCTGAGGATATGGGATATACGTTCGAGGTAGGTCCCGAATGTGAATTTTTCCTGTTTAATACTGATGAAAATACCATGCCTACGACCAACACCCACGAACAGGCCGGATATTTCGACATCGGACCGTTAGATTTCGGTGAGAATGCCCGTCGTGACATCGTCATGAACCTGGAGGATATGGGATTCGTCATCGAGGCATCCCATCATGAGATGGCTCCGGCGCAGCATGAGATCGATTTCAAATACGATGAAGCGTTACATACTGCGGACAATATCATGACGTTCAAGATGGCGGTGCGTACCATCGCAAGACGCCACGGTCTGCATGCAACATTTATGCCGAAGCCGAAGTTCGGCGTCAACGGTTCCGGCATGCACATCAATATGTCCCTGCAAAAGGATGGGAAAAATATATTCCAGGATGCATCCGATCCTAACGGTCTGAGTAAGGAAGCTTATTATTTCATCGGTGGTATCATGAAGCATATCAAGGGAATGGCAGCGATCACGAATCCGCTGGTGAATTCCTATAAGCGTCTGGTACCCGGCTTCGAGGCACCGGTCTATATCGCATGGAGCACAACGAACCGCAGCCCCCTGATCCGTATTCCGGCTACCGCAGACGGAGAGGGTACCCGTATCGAGCTGCGTAGCCCCGATTCCGCAGCAAACCCTTATCTGACGCTGGCAGTCTGCTTAAGCGCCGGCTTACAGGGCATCCGGGAGAAGATCCTGCCCCCCGAGAGCATCAATGCGAACATTTTTGCACTGACCGCCAAAGAGCGGAAAGAGCTGAACATCGACCAGCTGCCGGGCACTTTGCTGGAGGCAGTGGAAGAACTGGAGAAGGATACCTTTATCCAGGATGTCTTAGGCGACCATATTGCCGGGAAATACATCGATGCCAAGCGCAAGGAATGGCATGAGTACCGCTCCCAGGTATCCGAATGGGAGATTCAGGAGTATCTGTATAAGTATTGATAAAATCCTTTCTTTTGTAATGAATGAGTAAAAACACAGAAGAAAGGAGGTGGGCGAATGACGAACATTATTGTCGTGCTGCCGAAGCTGGAAGAAGCCAAGGGAGTCAAAAGTATCCTGGTCCGCAGCGGCTTCCAGGTCACGGGTATCTGTACTACGGGTACCCAGGCGATCAGCCAGGCGGACGGACTGAATGACGGAATCGTGATCTGCAGTTATAAGCTGGCGGATATGATATATACAGAACTGCATGAGGATCTGCCGGAGGGCTTTGAGATGCTGCTGATGGCATCCCAGAATCTGATCAGCGAATGCTACGGCAACGGCATCGTATGCCTCTCCATGCCGTTAAAGGTGCAGGACCTGATCAATACGGTAAATCTGATGGTAGAAGGCGTGGAGCGCCGCAGAAGAAAACGGCGCATGCAGCCGAAGACCCGCAATGCAGCGGATGAAAAAGCAATTAAGGATGCCAAGGAACTGTTAATGGCACGTAATCATATGACGGAAGAAGAAGCCCACCGGTATCTTCAGAAGACCAGTATGGACAGTGGGACGAATCTGGTGGAGACGGCACAGATGGTGCTGTCGATGATGACAGAGTAACAACAGGAGGAACAGCAATACATGAAATTTACGAAAATGCAGGGCTGTGGCAATGATTATGTATATGTCAACGGCTTTACGGAGAAGCTTTCACCGCAGGAGAAGCCTGAGATCGTAAGAAAGTTAAGCGACAGACATTTCGGCATTGGCGGAGACGGTGTGATCTTCATCAATCCGGCAGAGGAAGCGGATTTCGAGATGGAGATGTACAATGCGGACGGCAGCCGCTCGGAGATGTGTGGCAACGGTATCCGCTGCGTGGCAAAATACGTCTATGATAAGGGACTGACGGACCGGGAAGACATCACCATCGTCAGCGCCGGAAAAATAAAATACCTGAAACTTACCGTGGAGGGCAGGACCGCCACGGACAGAGGGTGTGTAACACTGGTACAGGTGAACATGGGACAGCCGGTCCTGGCACCTATGGAGGTACCGGTGATAGCGGAAGCGACACAGCAGACCTCGGTGGGACCGGCTGTAGTGGATGCACCGATCACGGTGGACGGCGAGGAATACCGTATGACCTGTGTCTCCATGGGCAATCCCCATGCCATTGTATTTATGAACGGGGTAAAGGATCTCGACATTGAGAAGATCGGACCGAAGTTCGAGAACCATTCCTGCTTCCCGAACCGGACGAACACGGAATTCGTAGAGATCCTGGACCGGAAAAATGTATTCATGCGCGTCTGGGAGAGAGGCACCGGGGAGACCCTGGCCTGTGGTACCGGATGCTGCGCTACGGCGGTGGCGTGCGTGCTGAATGGTCTGACGGACGATGAAATCACGGTTAAATTATTAGGCGGTGAATTGCACATCAGATGGGATCGGAAGGCGAACCTGGTCTACATGACAGGACCTGCGAAGATCGTATTTGAAGGTGAAGTCGACCCGGACTCCATTGACTGATATAGAAAAGGACAATAGAGAGGAGAACGTACTATGTTTAAAGTAAACGACAACTATTTAAAACTTCCCGGAAGTTATTTATTTTCCACCATCGGCAAAAAGGTAAGTGCGTATTCCGCAGCACACCCGGATAAGAAGATCATCCGTCTGGGAATCGGAGATGTGACGCAGCCTCTGGCACCTGCCATCATTGATGCACTGCACGGTGCGGTGGATGAGATGGGAAAAGCGGAGACTTTTCATGGTTACGCTCCCGACCTTGGCTATGAGTTCCTGCGCAATGCGATCGCCGAAAATGATTATAAGGCAAGAGGCTGCGATATTGCGCCGGACGAGATTTTTGTATCCGACGGAGCAAAATGTGACTGTGGCAATATTCAGGAGATCTTCAGCCTGGACAATAAGATCGCGGTATGTGATCCGGTATACCCGGTATACGTGGATTCCAATGTCATGGCAGGCAGAACCGGCACTTACGATCCGAAGTCCGAGACCTGGAGTGATGTGATCTATATGCCCTGTCTGGCAGAGAACGGATTCGCACCCGAGCTGCCGAAGGAGACCCCGGATCTGATCTATTTATGCTTCCCCAACAACCCTACCGGTGCCACCATTACCAAAGCGCAGCTGCAGGAGTGGGTGGACTATGCCAATAAAGTAGGTGCTGTCATTCTGTATGATGCGGCTTATGAAGCATATATTTCCGAGCCGGATGTGCCTCACAGTATCTATGAATGTGAAGGGGCCAGAACCTGTGCCATCGAGTTCCGTTCCTTCTCCAAAAATGCCGGCTTTACCGGAGTGCGTCTGGGCTTCACCGTGATCCCCAAGGATTTAAAGAGCGGGGATGTCAGTCTCCATGCACTGTGGGCGAGAAGACACGGCACCAAATACAACGGAGCACCCTACATCGTACAGCGTGCCGGTGAAGCCGTATATTCTGCGGCAGGTAAGGCACAGCTGAAGAAGCAGGTTGCTTATTACATGAACAACGCACATTATATCCTGAACGGCTTAAAAGAAGCGGGATTTACCGTATCCGGCGGTGTGAACGCTCCCTATATCTGGCTGAAGGCGCCGAACGGCATGACCAGCTGGGAGTTCTTCGATTATCTGTTAGAGAATGTCAACGTGGTAGGTACCCCCGGTTCCGGATTCGGACCAAGCGGTGAGCATTACTTCCGCCTGACGGCTTTCGGAAGCTACGAGAATACCGTAGAGGCAGTGGACCGTCTGAAGAAGATCCGACTGTAGGAGAAAAAATTTTATTTCCGGGCATACCGGCTCCGGTACTGGCGCGGTGTCATGCCGGTCTTTTTATGGAAGATCTGTGAGAAATAAGACTGCGAAGAAAAACCGACACTGGTGGCTACCTGCGCTACCGACAGATTGGAGGATACCAGAAGCTCTTTACAGGCTTCCAGCCTCCGGTCTGTCAGGTAATTGATCGGAGACTGTCCGACACATTCGGTAAAGGAGTGTGCCAGATAGAATTTGTTGATATGCGTGATCTCCGCCAGGGAATCCAAAGTAATGTTCTGGGAATAATTGGAGTCGATATAGCGTTTCGCCAGAGCACATTCCTTGGATAATTGGAAGGAGGAGTCGGAGATGACAGACAGGTTCTGCTTCCGGGAAATATATACCAGGAGCACCTGAAGCAGTCCGTGACATACCTGTTCAAAACCGGGAAGCTTGTCGCGGAATTCCTGCATCATCAGCTGGGCAAAGTTGATGAACTGTTTTTTATCAGATCCGTAGCTGTAGAAGCTGTAGCCCTTCGGGTTGTCCTGCCCTGCACCGGAAAAGGAAAATGCGAGCCCTTCCACACCGAATACGATATATTCCATGGGATCGTTGGGAAGGGTTTTTTCCGTGTGCTCTACATAAGGGTTGATGATGACCAGATCGTCCGTCTTCACAGGCACCTTTTCATTCTCTATATAGAAGGCTCCCTCACCCCGCAGGACATAGAACAGTTCTGAAAAGTGATGGGTATGCGGAAGGGACTGCCAGTCACCTTCGTATTTGGAGATGGAGATGTAACGCAGCTGGAACTGTTCCGGAGAACTGTTTGCGGAGCCGATATTGATAAATTCATTACTCATAAATAGATACCTTCTTTATCTTATTTTTATTGTGCACTTTTTCAAATCTATTGTATTTTTTATATTAAATATATAAAAAGAACAACATTTCACAAAAACATTCGTAAAAAAGACGAAAAAATAAAAATATGTATGATCTTGATAAGCATATTATACATAATCATTTCAAAAAATCCACCATTTTAGTAACAAAATAGCAATAAACATAACAAAACAAGCAACAAAGAAATTGATATCAGGTCCGGAAGCCGATATACTTTAGTCATCAGCTGCAAGATAGTACAAAAGCGATGGGGAGGAAACCATGCTATGACAGGAAGACTGACGCTGCCGACCGATGCAGACATCATTGACGAAACAATACGGTTAAAAAATCTTCTGGGCGCAGACGCGTTAAGAGACTGTGACGGAACCGAGATGCCGGAAGCACTTTTGTCAGAGCCGGTGAAGAAATATGCGACTTATTATACCACGAGAAAGGATAATGCGTGGGCGATGAAGCATCCGGAGGAGATCCAGCAGGAATACCTGATCAGCAACCGCATCACCGCCAGAGGGGAAACACTCCGCATCCGTCTGATGGAAGGCTTTCATACGGAGCAGCTTAAGGTCAACACGCTGGACGATCCGAAGCGTTGGTGGGAAGTGATCGACAGAACGACCGGTGAGGTAGTGCCGACGGATGCATGGGAATTTGATGAGGCATCCGGTGAAGTGGAGATCCGTACGATCCCCTATCATGAGTATACGGTAAGCTTCCTGGCATTTCTGATCTGGGATCCGGTGCACATGTACAATTTCATCACGAATGACTGGAAGGATACACCGCATCAGCTGACTTACGATGTGAGACAGCCCAAGACCAAACAGTATGTGAAAGACAAGCTGAGAAAATGGTGTGAGGACAATCCTCATATCGACGTGGTCCGCTTCACTACATTTTTCCATCAGTTCACACTGACCTTCGATGACAAGAAGCGTGAAAAATATGTAGAGTGGTTCGGATACAGCGCAAGTGTGAGCCCCTATATCCTGGAACAGTTTGAGAAATGGGCAGGCTACAAATTCCGCCCGGAGTACATTGTGGATCAGGGATATCACAACTGCATGTTCCGCGTTCCCAGCAGACAGTTCCTGGATTTCATAGAGTTCCAGCAGATCGAGGTATGTGCGCTGGCGAAGGAGCTGGTAGACATTGTACATTCTTATGGCAAGGAAGCGATGATGTTCCTCGGAGATCATTGGATCGGAACAGAGCCCTACGGTAAATATTTCGCAGGCATCGGGCTGGATGCAGTGGTAGGCTCTGTCGGAAGCGGTGTGACACTCCGCATGATCTCTGATATAAAGGGAGTGGATTATACCGAAGGACGGCTGCTGCCTTACTTTTTCCCGGATGTGTTCTGTGAGGGCGGTGACCCGATCGGAGAGGCAAGGGATAACTGGCGTAAAGCAAGGCGTGCATTACTCAGGTCTCCTCTGGACAGGATCGGATATGGCGGTTATCTGAAGCTGGCAAGTAATTGGCCCGGTTTCATTGATGAAATACAAAATGTAGTAACACAGTTTCGGGAGATCCATGAAAATATGCAGGGTACAGCTTCCTATGTGGCACCTTTCAAGGTGGCGATCCTGAACTGCTGGGGCAGTCAGAGAAGGTGGATGTCCAATCAGGTACATCATGCGATCTGGCACAGGGAAACCTATTCCGCAGAGGGAGTACTGGAATGCTTAAGCGGAATGCCTTTTGAGGTCGAGTTCATTTCCTTTGATGATGTCAGGAATGGCATCCCTGACCAGATCAAGGTCATCATTAATGTCGGGGATGCGTACACCGCATTCAGCGGCGCGGAGAACTGGATCGACGAAAAGGTCCTGACCAATATCAGACGCTTTGTGGATCAGGGAGGCGGCTTCATCGGTGTGGGTGAGCCTACCGCTTATCAGTATCAGGGAAGATATTTCCAATTGTCCGATGTGCTCGGTGTAGACCGCGAGATGTGCTTCTCTCTCAGCACGGACAAATACAATGAGAAAAATGACGATCACTTTATCTTAGAGGATATTGAAGGAGCCTTGGATTTCGGCGAGGGCACCAGCCGCGTCTATGCACAGGGCGGACATTATCAGATCCTCGCGATGGATGGGGAATACAGCCAGCTGGTGGTCAATGAATATGGCAGAGGACACAGTGTGTATTTTGCAGGTCTTCCGTATTCTCCCCAGAACTGCAGACTTCTGCTTCGGGCAATCTATTATGCAGCCGGCATGGAACAGGAGATGAAACGTTACTATGTAACGAATGTGGATACCGAAGTAACGGTATTCCAGAAGACCGGCAAGATCGCAGTGATCAACAACTCAGCACAGGCACAGCACACAGAGCTGTATATCAAAGGAAAATGTGCGTATGTGCTGGATCTGAAGCCCGGCGAAATGCGTTGGGTGGACGATATGGAAGACAGGTAACTTATGGAAGGCAAAAAGCGTTTCATATTTTATAAGGTAGTACTTTACAAGTATAAGGAGGTTATTTAAGATGAAAAAGAAAGTATTAAGCGTGCTCTTAGTAGCGGCAATGGCTATGTCCATGCTGACCGGATGTGGCAGCAAGCCTGCCGGAAATGATGCGCAGAGCGCAGCATCCAGCGAGGCATCCAAGGAAACAGAGGCAGCAGCAGAAACACCTGCTTCCGCAGAAGACGAGACACTGACTGTATGGTGTTGGGACCCTAACTTCAATGTCTATGCAATGAAGCAGGCAGAGAAGGCATACCAGGTGGATCATCCTAACTTCAAGTTAGACATCCAGGAGAAGGTATATAGCGATATCGAGACAGCTCTGATCACAGCGGCTGAAGCCGGTGATTACAGCACTTTACCTGATATCTTCCTGATGCAGGATTATTCCTTCCACAAAAATGCAACCAATTATCCCGGAATCTTCACAGCACTGGATGACTGCGGAATTGATTTCTCCCAGTTCTCTATGGGTAAGCTGGCTGACTCCACTGTAGATGGCACACATTATGGTATTCCTTTTGATAATGGTGCTACCATCATGGCGATCCGTTCCGATATGGTAGAAGCAGCAGGCCTTAAGGTAGAAGATTTCAAGGATACCACATGGTCTGAGTTCATGGAGCTGTCTAAGAAGGTAATGGCTGCGAACGATGTTCCCATGCTGACCTGCTCCGGCGGTTCTGAGATCGTGATCGAAATGTTACAGTCTGCAGGCGCTTCTCCTATGGTAGATGGCAAAGTATCCCTGGTAGACAACAAAGCGCTGAAGAAAGCGATCGAGACCTACAAGCAGCTGATCGATGAAGGAATCATGGCTGATTATACCGACTGGGATCAGTACATCGCTTCCATGAACAAGGGTACTGCTGCAGGCGTTATCCAGGGCTGCTGGATCATGTCCTCCATTCAGGCAGCAGAGGATCAGGCAGGTAAATGGGCAATCGTAAACATGCCTAAGTTAGATGATGTAGAAGGCGCAACCAACTACGCTAACTGCGGTGGTGCAAGCTGGGCAGTATCTTCTAACTGCAAAAATACCGATCTGGCATTTGATTTCCTGAACGCTACCTTTGGTGCGGATGTAGATTTATACGATGATCTGCTGGTAAATGCAGGAGCGATCGCAAGTTATCTGCCCGCAGCACAGTCTGAGACCTATAATGAGGGCAATGAGTTCTACGGCGGTCAGGCAGTGTACAAGGATATCGTAGAGTTCGCCGGACATGTTCCCGGAATTGACTACGGTGCATACTACTCTGACATCAGAAGCGCACTGACAGATGCGATCACCAACGTTGTCCAGAAGAACGCTGATATCGATACAGAGATCAAAAACGCTCAGGATACCGTAGAGTTTAATATCGCAGAATAATCACCAGAGTATGGAAACTGGATAGTACCGGGGGTGCAGCAGTGCGTTCCCGGTACTGTTGTAGGAGAGAAACATGGAAAAGAAGAAAGCAAAATTAAGTTTGGAAAAAAGGCATAATCTGACCGGATGGGCATTCCTGCTCCCGGCATCGATTTTAATATTTGTATTTTGTTTCTATCCGATGTCACAGGCCATCCTTCTTTCTTTCCGGAAGACAGGAGGAGTCTTTAATGGTGTAGCGAATTATGCCAGGATCTTCAAGGATAAAACATTCCAGCAATGCTTGTTCAATACCTTCTTTTATTTTGTGATTCAGGTACCGATCATGCTTGTGCTCGCACTGATGCTGGCGCAGCTGCTGAATAATCCGAAGATAAAAGGGAAAGGTATTTTCCGTACTTTGATCTTCCTTCCGTGTGCAACGTCACTGGTATCTTATTCCATGATATTTAAGTCATTGTTTGCTCCGGATGGAGTGGTCAACAGAGTGCTGATGGCCATCGGACTGTCTTCAGTGGACTGGTTCCAGAGCACATGGCCGGCGCGCTGGGTCATCGTGATCGCACTGATCTGGAGATGGACCGGATATAATATGGTATTCTATCTGGCAGGATTACAGAATATCGACTATTCTGTATATGAGGCAAGCTACATCGACGGAGCGACACCGTTCCAGCAGTTTATGAAGATCACGATACCGTTGTTAAAGCCGACCATTCTGATGACGGCGATCATGTCTACTTCGGGAACACTGCAGCTGTTCGATGAGTCTATGAACCTGACAGCAGGCGGTCCCGGAAAATCTACAATGACATTGGCGCATTACATCTACAATATCTCCTTTGTGGAGACACCGAAATTTAATTATGCGGCAGCGTTGTCTGTATGCATACTTGTGATGGTAGCGGTTCTGTCTGCAATTCAGATGAAGGTGGGTGACAAACGTGACTAAATTCAAACAAATAATTTCCTACGCGATCTTAGTGATAGCAAGTTTTCTGTCGGCATTTCCGCTGTATTATATGCTGTGCGGTGCGACCAACCAGAGTATTGATGTGGTAAGAGGACGGCTGATCCCGGGTACCTATCTGATCGAGAATTTTAAGACCCTGGTCGACATGCAGAATCTGGGACTTGCGATGTTTAACTCCTTCCGCAATGCGATCGTGATCACGGTTGTGACACTGCTGATCTGTTCCATTGCCGGTTATGGATTTGAGATCTATCATGATAAGGGCAAGGATATTCTAATGAGTATTCTGCTGTTGGCAATGATGCTTCCGTTCGTAGCGATCATGATCCCCCTGTTCAAGATGTTTACCTCCTGGAAGCTGGTAAACACCTGGATCGCACTGGCACTGCCATCCATCTCGACACCGTTTATGATCATGCTTTTCAGACAGGCGGCACGTTCTTTCCCTCATGATATTATCGAGGCTGCCAGACTGGAAGGTCTGAGCGAAATACAGATTTTCTTCCGGATGTTCATTCCGGTGATGAAATCTACCTATGGAGCGGCGATGACGGTTACATTTATGAATGCGTGGAACAATTATCTGTGGCCGACGATCATTTTACAGGACAGCAAGGCAATCACCATGCCGATGTTAGTAGCCAATCTGAAGAGTGGATACAGTGTGGATTATGGTATGCTGATGCTGGGAGTATTGATCTGTACACTTCCTACAGCGATCATCTTCCTGTGTTTACAGAAGAGCTTTGCAAATGGAATTACGGGAGCAGTGAAATAATGCAACAGAAAATGCCAAAACAGGAAACTATGACACAGGCGCATATCAGGAAGGCTCAGGGAGCCTTCCTTTTGGCGCATAGAATGGGCCTGATCGAGGATCCCTCCATGGAGGGCCTGGAGGCCAGACGTAAGAAGCACAACGAAGAGCTGCGGAGAATGGAACAGGAAGGACAGCGCTTCTACGGACCGCATTATTTTTCCGCACCGGCGTATCTGCAATATGAGCTGACCCGACTGAAGCTGGATTTTGTACAGCCGTGTGAGAAGGTCCGGGAAGGCGGCTTCTGCCCGGATTTCACAGAGCAGGAGAAGCGGGACTTTTACGAACAGAACAGAGATCTGTTCGGACGCTATCATGGGGATCATTTTACCTATGAGGAGGTGTCACAGATCATTGAGAAACGGTTACGGGAGGATGCATATGACAAGCTTATCCGCGACATATTATGTGAGTCAGAGAACAGGCAGTGATGAAAATGACGGACGGACGTGCAGTACGGCGTTTGCCAGTCTGTCTGCCATTAATCGAAGAAGCCTGCAGCCGGGAGACCGTGTCCTGCTGGAGCGGGGCAGTGTATTTTACGGACAATATCTGCATGTGACAGACAGCGGTACGAAAGAGGCACCGATCGTGATCGGAGCATACGGCACAGCAGATGCACCGCCGCGGATCGATGCCTGCGGACAGGGGATCTGGTATCAGGATTATGGGACTCCGCTGGATTCGCCTACGCATGTGTATCACGGCTATGTATCTTCTGCAGTGCTTTTGTACGATGCAGAGCATATTGTGGTCGAGGATCTGGAGATCACGAATGAAGGCAGCATGATCCCGGGAGAGCGCTATAGCCTGGGTGAGAAAATGAACCGTACCGGTGTGGCTGTGGTGGCTAAGGACAAAGGGGTGCGGGACGGCATCACACTTAGGAATCTGTGGATCCATGATGTCCATGGGAATGTCTACGATAAGCACATGAACAACGGTGGGATCTATATGACAGCGCTCCGTCCGGAATGTGAGGAGCTGACGGGTGTGGCACGGTATCGGGATATCGTTATTGAAGGATGCTTCGTACACCGGGTCAGCCGCTGGGGAATTGCAGCGGGCTATACCTATGCTCATGATAAGTTCCGGGGAGCAGAGCTTAAGGAAGCCGTTTTTCTGAACTATGGGCATGAAAATATGCAGATACGGAATAATTATGTAAAAGAGGCCGGTGGAGATGGGATCACGCCGATGTATGCCCTGCGTCCTCTGGTGGAGCATAATATGGCAGATTCTGTGGCCTGCGAGATCAATGACAGGATCTATTGCGAGCCGGGCGACCGGATGGGAAAAGTGGCAGCCGGGATCTGGCCCTGGAAATGCAAGGACGCCCTGTTTCGCTATAATGAAGTCACAGACACCAGACTCAATCAGGACGGCATGGCATATGATGCGGATTCCGGGGACGGAACGGTGTATGAATCTAATTACAGCAGGCAGAATGAGGGCGGATGTGTGATGTTCTGTCTGCAGGAGGCGATCCATAATACCTTCCGCGATAATATCAGCTATGATGATCTCGGTGGTACGATCAGCCCGTCAGAGAATCCGGATGCCCTGCTTCAGGACAATGTATACTATGTGCGCAGGGGTGTTCCCTTTGTACGTAAAAATATGGACGGAGGCAGCTTTACACAGGTGAATGACAGGGTTGTTGAACTGGACTTTGCTCCGGACAAATAAAAACAGATATGGTGATAAATGGTTTGACGGACGAGAAAAGAACTGTTAAACTATTATGTGCGGCTGCTTAGAGAGAAGCAGCCGCTTTTTGCCATAAAAGGAGCAGGGAAAACATGCGGGAAAAACAGAAAAAGATCATACAATGGAGCAGTCTTGCACTGATCCTGCTGACAGGGATCATTGTATGGCGGGTCAATTATGAGATTGATTTTATAATGGACGATGAATGGTATTCCACGTTGTTGTATGCGGATACACCGATCCGCAATCTCGGGGATATTGTCCATGCGCAGATCTGGCATTATTTTAACTGGGGCGGCAGAAGCATGGCTCACGCGCTGCTGCAGATGATCCTGTTAACCGGTGAGAGCTGGGCGGATATTCTGAACACGGCAATGACGTTTATACTGGCGTGGCTGATCTGCCAGGCTGCCGGCAGAGTCCGTATGCCTTATTATTTTGCGGCACTGGGAATGCTGTTTGGACTGAATGCCAACTGGAAAATGAGCATGTTCTGGGAAGCGGGTGCAGCGAATTATCTGTACATGACAGGATTTATTCTGGCGTTTCTGCTCTGCTATCTGAAATATAAGGAGAAGAATCTGTGGGGGATCACAGTCTGGATCCTTCCGCTGGGACTGATCGCTGGCTGGAGCAATGAAAATATGGGGCCGACGGTCTGGATCTTAAGCCTGGTGGTAATGCTACTCCGCCGCAGAGAACAAAAAAAGATTCCGGTATGGATGTATCTGGGAAATATCAGCTGCCTCGCGGGAAGCATTCTGATGATCGTGGCACCGGGGAATTTTGTCCGCAGCGGGGAGACGGCGGAGAGCACCCGGGGAATACTGTGGAACCTCTATCTGCGCTGCTACAGCGAGGCGAGAGGAGCATTGGAATATCTGTTTCCCACGCTGCTGCTTACGGCGGTTGTCCTTGTGATATGCAAGGGGATTTTAAAAGAAAAAATAGGAAGAGATAACGTACTGCTTTTGCTGGGAGCACTGTTGTCGTGGGGAGCAATGATATTGTCGCCCCATTATCCGGACAGAGCAAGCTTTGGAACAATGGCACTGTTGCTCTGCGTGATATTGTCTCTGGCGGGAAAAGCGGTGGACAGACAGAAGGAAAATGCCTGGATGTATTACGGCTGTGCGATGCTGGTATGGCTGAGGGGCATGTATTATCTTGCGGAATTCCTGGGATTATGCTGGGGATGGATCAGATAAGGACAGGCGGAACAGTCTGCACAGATTAGATAGATTAAGATAGATGGAATAAGGAAGGAGCCGGAGCATGGGCGAAAGTATATTGAAACTGCAGCAGATCCGGAAATCTTTTGATCATACGGAAGTATTAAAGGGAGTGGACCTGGAGGTGGCACAGGGCGAGTTTATTACGCTGTTAGGAGCCTCCGGATGCGGCAAGACCACCACACTCCGGATCATTGCGGGACTGGAGCTGCCGGATTCCGGAAGTGTGATCCTGGAGGGAAGAGACATTACGGACTGGGAACCCAATAAGCGGGACGTGAATACGGTTTTCCAAAATTACGCATTGTTTCCGCATATGAATGTGGCGGATAATGTAGGATACGGACTGAAGATCCGTAAAGTGCCGAAAGCAGAGATCGCAGAGCGGGTGAAGCAGGCCCTGCGGCTGGTACAGCTGGAAGAATACGGAAAACGTATGCCGGATCAGCTGTCCGGTGGACAGAGGCAGCGGATTGCCATCGCAAGAGCTGTGATCAACGAACCGAAAGTATTGCTGTTAGATGAGCCGCTGGGTGCACTGGATCTGAAACTGCGCAGGCAGATGCAGCTGGAACTGAAGCGGCTGCAGAAACAGCTGGGTATCACGTTTATTTATATTACCCATGATCAGGAAGAAGCCATTAATATGTCGGACCGCATCGGTGTCATGCACGAAGGGGTACTGGAGCAGCTGGGGACTCCGAATGAGGTATACTATCAGCCCAGGACCAGCTATGTGGCGGATTTTGTGGGCAATGCGAATATTCTGCATCTGGGATCCGAGACGCTGGCGATCCGTACGGAGAACATTCTGATGAATGGGGAAGAGGGCTGTGTCCATGAGGCGTCCGTGGTGGAAAAAAGCTTTGCCGGCGGACAACTGCGGATCCTGTTCCGCTTGCCTGACGGACAGCTTCTGACAGCCAGCCGCTATGGGATCGATCATGATCTGCAGCCGGGACAGACGGTAAAGATCGGCTGGGATGCGAAAAATGCTGTGAAGGTAATAGACAATGATGAAGACGAAAAAAAGTAGCGGCAGGCGGGATGCCGGGAATATAGGACTGCTCATACCCATGTATGTGTTCACTGTGCTGTTCGTAGCGCTGCCGATCCTGTATATGTTCCTGCTGAGCTTTTTACAGCGTGCGCAGGTCTGGGGTGTGGATTTTACATTTACACTGGATAATTACAAACGCATATTGGAACCGTTGTATCTGAATACTTTTCTGCAATCTCTGAAGCTGGCATTCACGTCCACACTGCTCGTGGCGCTGATCGGCTACCCTTATGGGTATTTTATGGCACAGATGAATGCAGTATGGAAGCGCAGAATGCTGCTGCTTATCATGATCCCGTTCTGGACCAGTGGGCTGATCCGCCTGTATGGCTGGATCATCGTGTTCCGCAGTAACGGCGTACTGGATAAGATTTTGATGGGACTGCATCTGACGGATCAGCCGTTAAAGCTGCTCTACACTTATCCGGCAGTCGTAGTGGGCATGGTATATGCTCTGCTGCCTTTTATGATCCTGGCAGTGTATTCCAGTGCGGAGAAACTGGATCATTCTCTGGTGGAAGCCTCCAGGGATCTGGGAGCATCCTCCTGGAAAGCATTTTGGACAGTCAGCTTCCGGCTGACCCTGCCTGGACTTTTGTCCGGAGTGGTTCTTTCTTTTATCCCATCCATGGGTCTGTTCTTCATCGCGGATATTCTGGGAGGCAATAAGATCGTTCTGGTGGGAAGTGTGATCCAGGAGCAGATCACCAAGGGGCGTAACCAGCCTTTTGCGGCGGCACTGTCAGCTGTATTGATGGTACTGACTTCCGTGATGATCCGCCTGTATCGTAAGATTACCGGAACCTCGCAGTTAGAAGGGATGCTGTAAGTATGAAGAAGAAAAAATGGCCCTTTATTTATGTGGCTGTGATCACGATCCTGACCTATATTCCGATCCTGTTAACAGTGGTGTATTCTTTTAATGCCTCCAAACTGACCTCTGTGTGGGAAGGCTTTTCCCTGAAGTGGTACCGGGAATTATTCCGGGACAGAGATCTGGGAGAAGCACTGATTAACAGCCTGATCCTGGCGGTGCTCAGTTGTACCTTCGCTGTGCTGATCGGTACCTCGGGGGCACTGGGGATGAGTCGCAGGAAGAGAAAACTGAATGAGGCTGTGGCTTATGTGTCTACCCTGCCGATCATGATCCCGGAGATCATTCTGGGTATGGTATTTTTGTCCGTATTTTCCCTGATGGGTCTGCCATTCGGTATGGTCACGCTGGTGATCGCCCATACTACATTTTGCGTGCCGTATATTTTTACGATGGTAAGGGCGAGGCTGGTGGGAATGGACCATTCCCTGGAAGAAGCGGCCTTGGACCTGGGAGCGTCGGAATGGCAGGTATTCCGGGACGTGATACTTCCGCAGATCCTGCCGGCGATCCTGTCAGGGGTACTGCTGGCATTTGCCATGTCTTTTGATGATGTGGTGATCAGCATATTTGTCACCGGACCGAAGGTCAATACTCTGCCGGTGAAGATCTATACGAAATTGAAGACCGGTGTGACACCGGAGATCAACGCACTTGCAACAGTCATGCTGCTTGTGATATTGTTGTGTCTGGCGGGAGTGTATTCCCATAATCATCATGGGAAAATAGAAGCGGATGCAGAAAATCTGCATCGAAGGAGGAGATTATGAAGAAAAAGCTGGCGATGCTGTTGGCAGCGACCATGCTGGTCACGCTGTTTACCGGCTGTGGAGCAGGCGGGAAAGAAGATAAGGGAGAACTGAATCTCTATACCTGGGATGGCATGTTCCCTCAGGAGATCCTGGACGGTTTTGAAAAAGAGACCGGTATCCGGATCAATTATTCCAACTTTGATTATGATGAAGACATGCTGGCAAAGCTGGAGGAGACCAAGGGCGGTGATTACGATCTGGTCATTGCGGATGATTATATCATCGAACTTGCGATACAGGAGGGACTGGTACAGAAGCTGGATACATCCAGGATCAGCAGCTATGATAATCTGAATCCGGTGTTTATGTCACAGTTCTATGATCCGCAGAATGAATACACTGTGCCTTACGGTGCGGGTATCCCTCTGATCGTATACGATCCGGGACTGACGGATGTGAAGATCACAGGCTATGAGGATCTGTGGAATCCGGAATTGGAAAATAATGTGGCACTGACTGCAAATTACCGTGTCATTGATGGAATTACCCTAAAGACCATGGGAGAATCCTTTAACACAGAGGATCTGGATGTGATCCGGGCAGCGGGAGATAAACTGCTGACACTGGCTCCCAACATCCGTGTGATCAATGACAATAATACGCAGGATTATCTGATCAGCGGGGAAGTCGCAGCGGCATTTCTGTACACTTCCCAGGTGTCCACGGCACTGCAGGCCAGACCGGACCTGGAGGTAGTATATCCGAAGGAAGGTCTCGGATTCGGTATCATGGCAGGGTTTGTTCCTGCGAAGGCACCCAATGCAGATGCGGCATATGCATTTTTAGATTATATCAACCAACCGGAAAATGCGGCAAAATGCTTTGAATATATCGGCTATTACTGCACAAATAAGGCCGCGGAAGAGTATATTTCCGAGGATATGAAGAAAATGATCGTATTGCCGGAAGATGCTGCGGAGGGCGAGATCGTGCAGAATATCTCCCAGGAGGCAGAGGATCTGCATGCGGAGATCTGGAATCAGTTCAAGAATGCATGTGACTAACATCCTGTTCAGCCTGCACCATTCGCAAAGTCGCGTTAACACGCTTTTGCGTCACTACGTGACTACCTTTGCTCATAAATCGGCGCTTATCTCATGAACATATTCGTCCGAAAAATCATGCAAGCATGATTTTTACGCTCGGATATGTCCATGGCTGAACTGTTACAATAAAAAAGTTCTTGACAGATTTCTTTCGTGCGCATATTATAAACCTAAGTTGAAAAACTGTTTTGTAAATGCTATGAAAGAGACTCTTGCCAAGGGAAACGACAGGAATACAGCGTCACCGACTGAGAGCGCTGTTTGCGGAAGCTGGCGAAGGGAACACTCCGGAGCAGGTGATCTGAACTGCAGAATATCACATGCAGCTAGGATGACACGTTGCACGCGTTAAGTGACAAGAGTGGATAGGCAAAGGCGCCTGTCAATTCGGGTGGTACCACGGATTAGATGATTCGTCCCGGGATATGTTTTAACATGTCCCGGGGCTTTTTGTATTCAAAAATAAGCTGTACAGGGAGCGCACATTCGGGACACTATATAACAGGAGGTGCGATATGTACAGAGATTTAACAATGAAAGAGATCAGTGAACAGCAGATCGGACAGACTTTGCAGGTGGCAGGCTGGGTGGAGAATATCCGTGACCACGGCGGCGTATCCTTTATCGATCTGCGGGATATGTACGGTGTATTACAGGTGGTCATCCGTAAGCCGGAGCTTTTAAAGGGCATCACCAAGGAAATGTGCCTGTCCATAACCGGTCTCATGGAGCACAGAGACGAAGAAACCTACAACCCGAAGATTCCTTCCGGCACCATCGAACTGGAAGCACACAAGATCGATGTGTTGGGAAGAGTATATAAACAGCTTCCTTTCGAGATCCAGACGTCTAAAGAGATCCGGGAAGATGTGAGATTAAAATATCGTTATCTTGACCTTAGAAATGCAAAAGTAAAGGACAACATTGTATTTCGTTCCAAGGTGATCAGTTATCTGCGCCAGAAGATGACGGACATGGGATTTTTGGAGATCCAGACCCCGATCCTGTGTGCTTCTTCTCCCGAGGGCGCCAGAGACTATATTGTTCCCAGCAGAAAATTTAAAGGAAAATTCTATGCGCTGCCCCAGGCACCGCAGCAGTATAAGCAGCTGCTCATGGCTTCCGGCTTCGATAAGTATTTCCAGATCGCTCCCTGCTTCCGCGACGAGGATGCCAGAGCAGACAGATCTCCCGGAGAGTTCTATCAGCTGGACTTCGAGATGAGCTTCGTGACCCAGGAGGATGTATTCAAGGTCGGTGAGGAAGTATTGCATGACACCTTTGTAAAGTTTGCTCCCGAAGGCAGCAGGATCACAGAGACACCGTTCCCCATCATCAGTTACAAACAGGCAATGCTGGAGTTCGGCTGTGACAAGCCGGATCTGCGCAATCCTTTGAGAATTATGGATGTGACGGAGTTCTTCCAGAGATGTACGTTTAAACCTTTTATCGGCAGAACCGTCCGTGCCATCAAAGTACATGCGGAGATGTCCAAAGGCTTCCATGAGAAGCTGTTAAGCTTTGCGACTTCTCTTGGTATGGGTGGACTTGGTTATCTTGAAGTGGCAGAGGATATGAGCTACAAGGGCCCCATCGATAAATTTATCCCCGAAGAGATGAAGGGAGAACTGGCAGAAATGGCAGGACTTTCTGCCGGAGATACCATCTTCTTTATTGCGGACAAAGAGTATAAGGCGAACTACTATGCAGGTCATATCCGTACCGAGCTGGGCGAGAAGCTGGATCTGATCGAGAAGGATGCTTACCGTTTCTGCTATGTGAACGATTTCCCGATGTTTGAGCTGGATCCCGAGACGAAGCAGATCGGATTCACCCACAATCCGTTCTCTATGCCCCAGGGCGGCCTGGAAGCATTGAATACTATGGATCCGCTGGAGATCCTGGCTTATCAGTACGACATCGTATGCAACGGCGTGGAACTGTCCTCCGGCGCAGTACGTAACCATGACATCGAGATCATGAAAAAAGCTTTCGCCATCGCAGGTTATGACGAAGAGACATTAAAGACCAAGTTTGGAGCACTGTATCAGGCGTTCCAGTTCGGAGCACCCCCTCATGCGGGAATGGCTCCCGGTGTGGATCGTATGATCATGCTGCTTCGGAATGAGGATAACATCCGTGAGGTGATCGCTTTCCCCATGAACGGCAATGCACAGGATCTGATGTGCGGGGCTCCCGGCGAAGTGACAGAACAGCAGCTGCGTGAGGTACACATTAAAGTGAGAGATTAGTGAGGAAAGAACAGGAAAGGAATGGAAATTAGTATGGCGAACGTGATCAGTGACGAGACCATAGAATATGTAGGCATTCTGGCAAAACTCGAGCTTTCTGACGAAGAGAAGGAAGCGGCGAAAAAGGATATGGGAAGAATGCTGGACTATATCGACAAACTAAGCGAACTGGATACTACCGGTGTGGAACCTATGTCCCATGTATTCCCGGTTCAGAATGTCTTCCGTGAGGATGTGGTGACCAATGGGGATGAGAGTGAACAGACCCTGGCCAATGCACCCGGCGAGAAGGACAACATGTTTGTTGTACCAAAGACTTTTGATTAGAAATCGGGTAGAATACCGCTTTATAATCTGGTTACAGCATTTGGGCGGTAATGGTTTTCCGTCAGACATTAAAAAAGGAGAATGGATATGGATATTTTATCCCTGACAGCAGTAGAGCTGGCGAAGGCGATCCGGGAAGGCAGGACTACGGCGGTGGAAGCGACGCAGGCCGTTTTGGATAGGATCGCAGCCGGTGAAGATACCTACCACTGCTATGTGACCGTGGAACGGGAAATGGCTTTGAAACAGGCAGAGGAAGTACAAAAGAAAATCGAAGCGGGAGAACTGACAGGCCCCCTGGCCGGTGTCCCTTTCGCTATCAAAGACAATATGTGTACCGAGGGAACCCTGACCACCTGCTCTTCCAAAATTTTAGAGAATTTTATTCCGACCTTCAGTGCGGAAGCAGTGCTGAATCTGGAAAAAGCAGGTGCAGTTATCCTGGGCAAGACCAACATGGATGAGTTCGCTATGGGAAGTACCACAGAGACTTCCTATTACGGTGTGACGAGAAATCCGAGAAACCCGGAGCATGTTCCCGGCGGTTCTTCCGGCGGTTCCGCGGCGGCAGTAGCAGCGCAGGAATGTTTTGCGGCACTGGGCTCAGACACCGGCGGCTCCATCAGACAGCCAGCATCCTATTGCGGGGTGGTCGGTATGAAACCCACCTACGGAACGGTATCCCGTTACGGACTGATCGCCTATGGTTCCTCTCTGGATCAGATCGGACCGCTGACCAAGGATGTGACAGACTGTGCCACGGTGCTGGAGACGATCACTTCCCATGATCCCAAAGACTCCACTTCCATGAAGCGGGAGGATACGGATTTTACCTCTGCGCTGGTAGCGGATGTGAAAGGAATGAAGATCGGTATTCCCAGAGACTATTTTGGAGAAGGACTGGATCCCGAGGTCAGGGATGCGGTACTGGCAGCAGCGGAAGTGTTGAAAGCACAGGGTGCAGAAGTGGAGGAGTTCGACTTAAGTCTGGTAGACTATGCGATCCCCACTTATTATACGATCGCGGCTGCAGAGGCCAGCTCCAACCTGGAGCGTTTCGACGGTGTAAAATACGGTTACCGTGCCCAGGATGCGGAGGATCTGCACACCATGTACAAGAGAAGCCGTTCTCAGGGCTTTGGCCCAGAGGTAAAACGTCGTATCATGCTGGGATCCTTTGTATTAAGCTCCGGTTATTATGATGCTTATTACCTGAAGGCACTCCGTGTAAAAGCGCTGATCAAAAAAGCTTTTGATGAAGCTTTTGCAAAATATGATGTGATCTTAGGACCTGTGGCACCCACCACGGCACCGAAGCTGGGCAGTAGTCTGGCGGATCCCATCAAGATGTATTTAGGAGACATCTACACCATCTCCATCAACCTGGCGGGATTGCCCGGTATCAGCGTTCCCTGCGGTACGGATTCCCAGGGCCTGCCTATCGGCATGCAGCTCATCGGTGACTGCTTCAAAGAGAAGACACTGATCCGTGCAGCCTATACCTATGAGCAGAGCGTGAAGTAGAACAACGGAAAATATACACATATATAAAGTAACAATGCAGATACGGAAAGGTATTTATTATGGCAAAACAATATGAAACAGTGATCGGTCTGGAAGTTCATGTAGAGCTTGCCACGAAGACGAAAATATTCTGCGGCTGTTCCACAGCGTTCGGTGGCAGACCCAATACCCACACCTGTCCGGTATGTACCGGTATGCCGGGATCTCTTCCGGTGCTGAATAAACAGGTGGTGGAATATGCGGTGGCAGTAGGCCTTGCAACGAATTGTACCATCACACAGTATTGCAAATTTGACAGAAAAAATTATTTCTATCCCGATAACCCTCAAAACTATCAGATCTCCCAGCTGTATCTGCCTATCTGTCGCAATGGTTCCGTAGAGATCGAGGTAGAGGGAGAGGACGGCAGCGCCTATACGAAGCCGGTGCGTATCCACGAGATCCACATGGAGGAGGATGCCGGTAAACTGGTGCATGACGACTGGGAAGATTGCACACTGGTGGACTACAACCGTTCCGGCGTGCCTCTGATCGAGATCGTATCGGAGCCGGATATGCGCAGCGCAGAGGAAGTCATTGCTTATCTGGAAAAATTACGTCTGCTGATCCAGTATCTGGGAGCGTCTGACTGTAAGCTTCAGGAAGGCTCTATGCGTGCCGATGTCAATCTGTCCGTGAGAGAAGTGGGAGCGGAAAAGTTCGGAACCCGTACCGAGATGAAGAACCTGAATTCCTTCAAGGCCATCGCCAGAGCCATTCAGGGGGAGCGGGAGCGACAGATCGATCTGCTGGAGGCCGGCAAAGAGGTCATTCAGGAGACGAGACGCTGGGATGACAACAAGGAATATTCCTATGCGATGCGTTCCAAGGAGGATGCACAGGATTATCGTTACTTCCCGGATCCTGATCTGGTACCGGTCTATATCAGTGATGAGTGGCTGGAAAGCATCCGCAGCAAACAGCCGGAATTCCGCACCGAGAAGATGAAGCGTTACAAGGAAGAATACGATATTCCGGAATATGATATCGATATCATCACCGGTTCCAAGCATCTGGCAGATATCTTCGAAGCTTCCGTGGCACTGGGAAGCCAGCCCAAGAAGGTGTCCAACTGGCTGATGGTGGAGACTATGCGCCTGTTAAAAGAAAAAGAGATGGAGCCGGAGGATATCCGTTTCTCACCGGAGCATCTGAGCAGGCTGATCGCGCTGGTAGATGGCAAGGTTATCAACTCTTCTGTAGCAAAAGAAGTATTCCAGGTGATGTTTGAGGAAGATGTAGATCCCGAACAGTATGTGGAGGAGAAGGGACTGAAGACCGTCAATGACGAAGGTGCATTGCGTAAAGTCGTGGAGGAAGTCATTGCCGCTAATCCGCAGTCTGTGGAGGATTACCATAACGGCAAAGAAAAAGCCATCGGCTTCCTGGTAGGTCAGACCATGAAGGCAATGAAAGGCAAGGCAGATCCCGCCAGTGTCAATCAGATGCTGAAGGAACTGCTGTGAATTGAGAGTTAGTTAAGCAAATCCACGAACGCCCACGGCGAACGGAACATCACGCC
>ENA-OZEP01000008-OZEP01000008.1-human-gut-metagenome-genome-assembly--contig:-NODE-8-length-137923-cov-17.391287_pt1 | contig 137923 bp, 116 predicted proteins | sample MGYA00245074_ERZ653621 | MGnify/ENA primary metagenome ERZ653621 (study PRJEB26926, sample SAMN06165020) | human gut metagenome | biome: ENVO:00009003; feature: ENVO:2100002; material: ENVO:00002003...
AGACTATACCGCGGCCATTGCCGCGACGGGGCGGAATATCACAGAGGTGGCCGACAGGTTCCATCTGAACATGAATATGTCGGATTGTGTCACTAAAGTTATCGGTTCTCATTACGATGAATATAGAAGCGCCGTGCGCCCTGAGGAAGTTCAAGAAACTCCGGAGGTCGATTCTCGACAAGTCATGTTCAAGGAAGTCAAAGAGTTACAGGCCGAGGGACTCAACATCGCCCAGATATCCAAGAAACTGGATATTGCCAGGCAGACCGTAAGGAAATATATGGGCTGCGACACTCTTCCGAAAAGGGCCGGCAAGGAGCGATTGCCTTATTATCTTTACGACACATATGTGGAAGAAGAGTATCGGCATGGTAAGGATCTCCGTAAAATCTTCATGGAAATCAAGGGAAAAGGCTTTCCGGGTTCCTTGACTCCTTTCTACGACCACTATGGTTACCTGTCTGACGGCCATCATGGACACCGTTCCGGACAAGAGGTCGAGAAGATGAAACAACGTCCAAATTGCGACAGGGAGCCTCTGCTGCCAATACGCCAGATCGCGCATATTGTCGACAAGTCCATTCGAAAAGAGAAGATGGTTCATGCGGAGGTTGCACTTGTAGAGAAGATGATGTCATATGGGTGGTTCAGAGATATATACAATGCAGCGTCCTCTTTCCATGCGACTATAATGGGAAACGATGTTGATGAACTGGACTCATGGCTGGATAGCTACGGAAAGTCTCCTATTAAGGAATTGCGGTCGTTTGCCTATGGAATCAGGATGGATCTGAAAGCCGTGAGGAATGCTATCACTTTGGACATCTCAAATGGCATCGTTGAAGGCTTCGTGAACAAACTAAAAGCTGTAAAGCGAGTAATGTTTGGGCGAGCATCTCTTGACCTGCTCAAACGAAAAATGGTCTTCAGCGATCTGTGCTTCAACTAAATTGCGGAAGAACCACTTATACCAGTAATAATCTATAAACCCGAGTCAACCTAAATCAGGTAAGTACACGTTTCCCCAACTTTATGTCTCCCGAGGGGTGCGTCCGGACAATCAAGGGCGGCCTTATTAACCATTTTCGCATCCGAGAGGCTATCCGGCATGCGCACCTCTGTAGCCCATCCTGCCGTGCCCGACCCCCTTCTCGTAAATGAGGGGCAGCCACACCTACATGCCATGTACGCATCTCTGCTGCCATTCCCTGTGTCCGTGGTTTGTAAAAGTAGATCGCTCGAACAGCTGTCATTATGGTTCCATATCCCTGCTTAAGACAGATTCATACTCATCAGGCGTGAGCGTTACGCTTAGTCTCCACCAGTCTAAAGTTTCCGATGTGAAATCGACTGCGATCGAAATTCGATTCATCATAGCCAAATCAGACGCATCTCCATACAACTCGCGCTTTTTCAGGAGTGGGGCACTCGTAAGGTCGATCAACATCACAAGGTCGATCAACCTCCCTCTCAAAATCCGCCATCGTCTGGCAATCAGGCACCTGACGGATGTAGCTGTGCCTGTGAACATCCTGCGATCCAAGCACCCATGTGTCATCGAGGGACATTTCCAATGTGTAATAGTTAGTCCGCCACGAAGCCAACAAGTCAATGACAGCATATTTAGCAAGCGGAGCGTGTTTCGGATAGGGGAATGTCAGGCATATCCGCCCTTTCTCCTCCGATATCTTCTTTACTTCAGCCTTGATCTCCTCAAACGAGAAGTCAGCCTTAGTCATCCCCTGTTCCTTCAGACATTTTTCCCACCACGGTACGTCCGCCAATGCCTGACAAGGCAAGTTCCCCTTCACCACGGCATCAATCAGCGAGGGAATCCACCTGAACTGAAGCGTATAAAGATCCATCTCGAAGTTGGCTGAGCCATTTTCGGCCGTCCCTTATGTCAAAGAAATCCAAAATAATTTTACTAACTTTGCGGTAGCTGAGCCCTTGAGTCTTGAGGTCGGCGGCCTTTGTGGCCAGGAACCATCTTCTGTCTCTTTCGTTCAGCGTGGACATATACGCCAAATCGCTTGGCGAAAGGACTTCTGGAGGAGTTTTCGTTATCATTTTAAGAGCATTGCAATTACCCTTAAATTTACGAAAATTTCTCCAGTTTTCCTATACTATATCATTGATAATCAATGGTTTAATCTAAATTATTGTCACTTTTCGGAGGCTGTTATCAGGGCGGCTTTTCAACCGTTCTCAACAGTATGTCATGGCCGCAAATGGCCGCATAAGAGAGCCCCCAAAATGAAGCAGGTTATTTTTTAACATTTACTTATCTTAAGAAAAACAGAAGAAATTTCAGATTCGTTCCAGATTTTATTTGTAATTTCGTCGAGTCGTGAGAAACGGAAACGATGATGAACCGTAAGGGTTTGCATTGACAACGGCGAGGGTAAGCTCGTGTCTTTCAGAGCATTGACAATTATTGAAAAGACATGCAGCCCTCAGGACATTGACATGGAACTATGAAGATACTGATAATAGAAGACGAGCGCTCTTTGCAGGAATTGATTGCGAGAGCATTGCTGAAGGAGCATTATGTCGTGGAAGTGGCTTCGACATACGGTGAGGCGTGGGAGAAACTGTCATTGTTCTCATATGACTGCATCCTGCTGGACATCATGCTTCCGGACGGAAACGGGCTCGACCTGCTGAAGGCCTTCAGGGAAGAGGGAAAAGCATTGACAGTGATCATACTTTCAGCCCGCAACTCATTGGAAGACAAGATTATCGGACTGGAAGAGGGCGCGGACGACTACCTCCCGAAGCCATTCCACACGGCAGAACTTCTGGCCAGAATCAAGAGCGTGACCAGAAGAAGCAACGGAAGCGGACGCAACGGAATAGTCTATGGCAATGTCAAGCTCAACCCGGACAGCCGCACAGTGGAAGTCTGCGGAAAAGCATTGACATTGGTGAAGAAAGAATACGATATACTTCACTATTTCCTGCTCAGACCGGGGCACATGGTAGATAAATCAGTATTGGCAGAAGCCGTGTGGGGCGACGACATATATCTGGCGGACAATTTCGACTTCATCTATTCGCAGGTCAAGAATCTGCGCAAAAAACTGGAAGAAGCCGGCGCCGATATAGAAATCAAGTCAGTTTACGGATTCGGATACAAACTCGTCACTAAGGAATAAGGGACAGACTCGTCTATAAACGATACAATCTCAATTTGAACACGTGAGGCAAAAACCCGTCACCAAAGAATGAAACTGATCCACAATATCGCTGTACGCCTGTCTATGGCATTGCTCCCGGTCATCGCGCTCTGGGCGATGGTCTTTTACTTCGTCATCGTGGATGAGATCAATGACGAGGCCGACGACCTGCTTGAAAGTTACGCTGAACAGCTGATGGTCAAGAAGTTGTCCGGGAAGAAGCTGCCGGTTGCCAACATCATGACAGACGGGCATTACAGCATTTCTGAAGTTGCGGAGAGTTATGCAAATTCACATACCGGGATGGAGTACTACGATGCAGACTTCTACATTCAGGAGACAGACGAACAAGAACCTGCACGATTTCTCAAGACGATATTCAGAGACCGTGAAGGAAGATGTTTTGAACTCATTGTCGCTACACCCACAATCGAAAAAGATGACCTGATAAAGACCATCCTCTGGTGGATACTCGCATTGTATCTCATTCTGTTGCTGACAGTTATCGTGACCACTCTCGTCGTGTTCCAGAAAAGCATGCGGCCGCTATACATGATTCTCGACTGGCTCAATGCCTACACACCCGGAAAGTCACACGGCAGATTGTCAATAAACTCGGACATCCGGGAATTCCGTCAGCTGGAGAAAGCCGCCACAGATGCGACTGACCGCTCCGACAGAGCCTTCGAAAAGCAGAAACAGTTCATAGGCAATGCTTCACACGAGCTTCAGACACCGCTTGCCGTGCTTGGAGGAAGGATCGACTGGATGCTGGACAATGACACATTGGGAGAAGAAAGCGTCGGCGAACTCGTGCAGATGAAACGCGAACTCGGACATATCGTGCGACTCAACAAGACACTTCTCCTGCTCACGAAAATCGACAACGGACAGTTCCCTGACGTGACTGACATAGACCTTTCAGCCATGGTGCTGTCCCAGAAAGAACTGTATGGGGAAATCTTCAGCAGCAAGCAGATAACCTGTTCAGCACAAATACCGGACTCCCCTGTCACGATAAAGATGAACGAGACGCTCGCCACGATTTTAGTGACCAACATCATCAAAAACGCATTTGTGCACAGCCCTGAGGACGGCAAGGTCACATTGACATTGACAGAAAACGAACTCGTGGTCGAGAACAGCGGGGACTCGCCTCTGGACAGCAGCCGGATTTTTGAGAGATTCTACCAGGGCTCGAAAAAAGAGGGCTCTACCGGACTGGGGCTGGCACTTGCCAAAACCATTGCAGACAGATGCGGAATGCTACTCACCTATTCTTATGTGGACGGAATGCACCGTTTCAGCGTAAAATTCTGAAAAAAGTTCAGAATTTCCGTGCCGATTACAGATTCACTCCAGAATTGTACTATAATTTCGCAATACAAAGAAGGACAATGTTATGTTTAAGAAGATCATTTTAGTAATCATTTCGCTCGCGGCAGCAGGAACATTGGGCTATTTCCTGTCAAACCTCGTGCACGACAAGGCGACAAGCCCGGAATCACTTCCGGAAAACGCATTGAGCTTCATCACCGAGCACTTTCAAGATGAAAAAATAGCATTTGCCAAAGAAGACAGAGACTTGCTGAAAATTTCCTACGAAATCGTGCTCACGGACGGGACCAAACTGGAATTCCGTCGCAACGGAGAATTGAAGGAAATCAACCGTCACCGCAACAGCATCCCCGACGGCATAATTCCGCAGGCAGCAGCCGACAAGGTCAATGAACTGTATCCCGACTCGTTCATCACCAAGGCCGAGTATGACGACGGAGAACTTGAGCTGAAACTGGACAATGGCTTCGAACTGAAATTCGACAAGAACTTCAATCTTGCAGGACTCGACCGATAGCCCGGATAATCAGAGATAAAAAAAATTACAAATCAATAAATTAAAGTACAATGAAAAATTTATTTATTACAGCAATGTGCATCTGCCTGATGACACTTGCAGGCTGCAATAAAGCTTCGACTGACAGCCAGATAAACGAAAAAGCGAAAGCAGAATTGGCAGAACGCTATCCGGATGCAGTCAATGTAAAATGGACATCCAAGAACGGCTACGACGTGGCGAAATTCAACAGAGTCGCTACACGTTCAGCCAACGCAGGATATGACTTCTCCGTATGGTTCAACCGCTCAGGACAGTGGTGCATGACCGAAAGCGAGATTTCGTACAATGAACTTCCGGAAGCCGTAAAGACAGCTTTCCAGGCAAGTGAATATGCTGACTGGAAAGTGGATGACATCGACAAGCTCGAGAGAAACGGCATGGAGACCTTCTATGTCATCGAGGTCGAGACACGTTCCGGCAATATCGAAAAGGAAGCGGACCTGTATTATTCTGAAGAAGGAGCCCTCATCAAGACAGTGGTGGACATCGATTCAGACTACGACTACGAGGACTATCTCCCGACAGACATCCAGTCCGAACTCGAGAAATTCATCGGACAGAAATACCCTGGAGCAGCAATCATAGATACAGAATATGATGACGGCGAAATCGAAGTCGAGATTGTACACGAAAGACGCGGCAAGGATGTGTATTTCAGCAAGGACCACAACTGGCTTCGCACAGAGTGGGATGTACGTAAAAACGAACTTCCGGCAGCCGTTCTGACCCAGATCAGCACATCTTATCCATCTTGGAAAATCGATGACGCCGAATACGTGGAGACCCCATCAGGAGACTGGTTCAAGATAGAACTTGAAAAAGGGGACTCGGAAGTCAAAATCAAAATTACAGCTGCCGGAGTTATTTTATAAGCGAAGGCTATTCAAATGCCCAATGCCCGATGTCAGTGCGGTGGAAGAGGTTATCGCAATCCACCTTGGACACAGCCTCAAGAGCCTTGTCATGAGCTGACTTGAGATCAGGGGCAGAAGCAAGAACCATCAGTACACGGCCGCCATTTGTCACCAACGAATGGCCGGCCTTGTCGTATGACTCGTGACCTTCTCCCAGTTTCTTGAGCGTGGTACCCATATGATAAACCTTGACGGAAGGGTCACTCAGCACCGCATCCAGTCCCTTGATTTCCACGCCTTTCTTACATGAGCCTAATTAACACCAGCTTTATGGAGCCAAAGAAGCAACGCGCCTTCCGTTGGATTTCCGATTGCCTTAATCTTTGAAGGATCTGCAAAATCACAGTTGTATTGACAGCAATGCATTCTTTGATAAGACTTGACGTATTCTCTTCCAAGAGAGCTTGATCCGAAAGACCAGCAAAAGCAGTTTCATAAACCTGCATCTGATTCTTGGTAAGAGTTCCTGTCTTATCCGTGCAGATAACAGACGTTGCACCTCCCGTATCCGTCCCTGCCGACAAGAGGCTTGACGGAATACTCGATGCATGCGATCTCGTACTTGCATTTACCAAGACCTCTTCCCATCAGGAAGCAGTCCACATCCTCGCGGGGAAAATCCTCGTCGTTGAAATTAATGTACATATACGACCCGTTGCCGAGGAATCCGTATTCACCGGAAGCCGTCACCAGAACAGGACTCTCGGAAAGTTCCAATCTCATATCCTTGAAATGTACCGCCTGTGGCGGAATGAAATGTACCTCCCAGTTAACCCGTGCCAGCATGGTTGGGGCAGACCTTTGGAATGGTCGCGAACGGTTTGACAATGTAACTTTGTGGCAACAAGAATACCACAGGGTTATGGCAAACGTAAAAGCGACAATGACAGACATCAGAGTAATCATCCGCGAGCTCTCACGCGGGACATCACTACGAGAGATGGAACGAAAGCTGCAACTCAGCCGCACATCTCTAAGGAACTGTCGAGACCGCGCTGAAGCGACCGGCAGGAGTATGGCTGATCTCCTTTCCTTGAACGATGCTGAGCTGCAGGCAATCATGCAAAAAGGCGACGGCCATCGTGGCAGGGACGCAGACAGGTATGCCTTTATGCAAGAGAATGTCGAAGGCTACGCAAAGGACATGAGACGCAAGCACATGACCTATGACGTCCTATACGGGGAATATCTTAGGAGCACGGACAACCCTTACGGATATACACAGTTCAAGGCAATCATCCAGGAATACGAAAAGAACCACGACTACAAGTGCCATAATGCGTACGAGCCAGGCCGCGAGATGCGGTTTGACTTCGCCGGCGACAATCTGTGGATAGTCGATAAAGATACCGGAGAAGCGATACGGGCGATTGTACTGGTGTGTGTCCTGCCGTATTCAATGCTCAGCTATGTGACCGCATTGCCAAGTGCAAAGATGGAATATCTCTTCCAATCGCTTTCAAGGGCCGTCAGATACTTCGGCGGTGTGGCAGAGATCTCAAAGACGGACAACATGCGTCAGTGGATAAAGAAGACTGACCGTTACGAACCAACTCTGAATGAAGCCGCCAGCCAGTGGTGTCTTCACAACGGTACCGAGCAGGATGAATGCCGCTCCAAAAAGCCACGGGACAAAGGTCCAGCCGAAAGCCTTGTCAATCAGACATACAGGTACTACTACAGCCGTATCTGTCGTGACACATTCTTCTCCTATGATGAGCTCAACAGCAAGTTGGATGAGTTGAACGATATGTTCAACAGCAAGACCCGCAAGAACAAGACATACAGCCGCAGGGAACAGTATGAACGAGAGGAACGTTCCTATATGCTACCGTTGCCTCCAAAGCCATTCCTCCTGAAGTATACCAAGGGAATCACCATCAACTCCACCTATCACTTCCAAGTCGACAAGAACCACTTCTACAGCGTACCCTATCAGCATATAGGCAAGAAAGCCAAGGTTATATACGATGCGGAGAAGGTGGAAGTCTGGATTGGTCTGGACAGAATCGCGGCTCACGACAGGAAGCACTCCGATGGATACACGACAGTTGAATCGCACATGCCCGAGAAGCATACAGCATACAAGCGTTCAAAGGAAATAAATGCCGCCTATCTGCTGTCAAAGGCCAGCCAAGTGGGCCACCATACGCGTGAATCCATTGATTGTATCCTTAAGTCCGCTTTGTTTGTACAGCAGGCCTACCGTTCCTGCCAAGGTGTCCCTCGCCTGGCCGGAAAATACGGGGCGGAACGTCTTGAGGCGGCCTGCGGAAGGATAGAGCCAAAGACGGCCTCTACATATAAACGCATCGAAGCAATACTTAGGAACAATCTTGACGACACGCCTCCGGCACAATCGGATATGATGCCATACATACCGAAGAATGACAACGTAAGAGGGTCGTCTGCATATCAATAGGATATCCACGCTGGCACGCAAATAAATACAAACTAATGAACACACAAGAAACAATCCTCCAGTTGGAGGGACTCAAACTCAAGGGTATGGCAGAATGCTACAAGGCCCTTCAGGGCATGCCCGTAAACCAATGGCCAACTTTGGACACATTCATGGCAAGGCTTGCCGAAGCCGAACAGCAGTACCGGAACCGCAAGCGGACTGAGATGTACCTGAAGACCAGCAAACTGCGCTATAACGCCGTTATGGAAGATGTCATCTGCTCGGAGGAGAGGAACCTGAACAAGGAGATGCCGCTCAAGCTTATGGACTGCACCTTCATTGACAGGGCGGAGAATCTACTCATTGACGGCAAGACAGGATGCGGAAAGTCCTTCTTGGCATGTGCTGTCGGAAGGCAGGCATGCTTCATGGGACACAGAGTGGAATACTTTTCCATGAACAAGTTCGTCGAGCGGATAGCGCTCGCCAAACTTGACGGAAGTCTTCTTAAGGTCATCAATCATATCGAGAGAAATGACCTCGTCATCTTTGATGACTTCGGACTGCAACCGCTCGACAACAACTCGCGTCTGGCCCTGCTGCAGATACTTGAGGACTGCTATCAGAGGAAATCAGTGATCGTGACATCACAGCTTCCTGTCTCAAAATGGTATGACTACATCAATGAACCAACCTTGGCTGACGCCATCATGGATCGCCTCACCGCTAACGCGGTTCGGATTGAACTCAAAGGTGACTCAATGAGAAGGAAAAATCAAAAAAAATAATAACTTTGCCGAACCGAAAGCGACCATATCCGAAGTGGTACATTTGAAAACGCTCCAGAAGGTACATTTAATGTGATATAGTCATAATATTCAAAAACGTTGCATTCCTGTTACCGTTTTTGCTGCACTCTTGTTACCGATTTCGCTGTACTACTGTTACTATTTATGTTGCACTCTGGTTACCACTTTTGCTGCATTTCTCGATTCCGGTTACAGCCATCGTAATCGCGCTGCATAGCCAATATGTTTGACAAATCCACCATGACGGTATCATTGGTCAATGACAAATGGTGGGTGGCAAACAACAGTTGGTCTGCCGTCATTTGGAGTGAGCGTAGGCCATTTCCTTCCGACTGTTTCTTTGAAAGGAACGAATCTCGCTCCCTCAGGAGTGGAGCGCTCATATGCGCCTCCACTTTTCTCTTGATTTGGAATAGTGTATCTATCATATATTGCTCCGGTCCATTTGAGGACCTGTCGCAATATACCAAACATTATGTTGTGCGCAAGAAGACCAACTCGCTGAGGTACAATAATATATCTTACAATGCCAACATAATGGTATTGCCAACATAAGGAAGGAAGAACTACCTGTTCTGCGACAATGACGCATCTGCCTTCCGCGCTGCCATCGTCTACTCACTTATAAGCACCTGCAAGGCTGCAGGGGTTGAACCCAGAGAATGGATGGAGGATGTTCTCCGCAAGCTGCCTTACTGTCATCGCGACGGCAAGGACATATCCGAACTTCTTCCTCGAACCTGGGCCGAGTCGGCCACTAATCGAGGCTAATCGCAACTAATCGGTCCGACTCGGGGCTAATAGAGCCAACTCGACGACGTTGTTCCAAGTAGGACTTAATCGCATATCACTTTGAAATGTACCACCTGCAGCGGAATGAAATGTACCGCCTGGGTGACAATGCTCCGAAATCATACGTGGTTCACCGGAGGCTTACAAAAAGACTGCTACCGGCATCACACTGATGCAAGTTGCAGTCAAACTTTATCGACGCACGTACTTCCTCGAATGCTTACGGGTGACCGCCAGAATGATCAGGGGACAGTACATCTTCACAAAGGAGGATGTGCTGGCTGTTAGTTTGCCCATATGTTATCGGCAAAAAGAAGTGCAGTGATTTTGGCAAGATGGGACTGCGGGGACGGTTACAAAGTAACTGCGCTTCCGTTCAAAGCATCTTGTTCATCCGTGTTCGGCTTGACAACAATAGAAAAAAGGATGATGGCCGCTTCGGCAAGAAAGCAACCAGACCGAAGGAAGGTTTATCAAATCAGAGCCATCTGAGATCCTTAATCAGACGATGGACGAGAGTCGGGGCCAGCATCAAAAAAGCGATGACGTAAGGAGTCGAAAGCGCCAATGCCACGAAAGTGTCTCCAGCTTCGATAAGCAAAAACAATGGTACCAGAGCCAGAGCGACAAACACGACCTTGGCCACCAGCGGTCTTGTTAGCCTGTATATGGCTCTGCTCCTTGCCAGTACAGCCATGGAGAATGCCACCGCTAATGCAGACAAGTCTCTGAATAGACTCAAGGATGAACGCAACGACGAGCTCATCGTCTGTTCATACCCAGCACGATCGAACATCATGTACGAGCAACTGTCCAGCAGCCTTATTACAATAACGGACAAGAGGACAATGAGTGCCACCCACGCCGTTTTCTTCCGGCAAAGCCCGTTACCAATCCTAGTCTGTGCGTACATCCCGAAGCAGAAGCACACGAAACAGAGGAATCCAAGGTACACGTGAAGCCAATAAATCCCGACAAATCCCAGAGCAGCCCTTATCCCCAAATGAGCATAATTCAAAACAATGTAAATGAATATACCAACGCAAGTCGTGCCACCCACAATCAGCCCCGCCTTTCTGGACAGACAAACAAATCTGGCAAACATCATCCCCAGAACCGACACCCAAGCCATCATAGCCACGAAAGACAACTTCGGAGAAATAACATAATCAACCAGATAAAGATTCAAGGACCCGATGATCAGTCCCAGTCCGACACAGGCAACCATCACCAATCCCGCCGCCCTCAAAAACCTCCAACCATATTCGGTGGTCACTCCTGTCACCACCGAATTCTTGCTGTTCACCATAATGTTGTTATCAATATACATAGCAATCAATAAGTCAATCCACCCATCTCCCGTTTCGTGCAGTAAAAGCCCTCTGATATACCAGCACCGCAATTAAAATGGACGCCCCCCTTTGGTGTACCAATGAGATAAAATCCCGCCTAATATCCAGCCACGGCAACCTCAAGCATCCCATAGCCAAACAAAATCAGAATGGTGACCACCACTGTTATCAAAGTTATCTTGTCTCCCTTGAACAAACGTCGTGTCTCTTTCGGAATCAGAATCTTGACATCCTCCGATACTGTCAGGTAAGTAAAGAATATACCAGCCCAGACCAAAGAGATTATCAGCCGCACAGGATTGTTCAAAACCCCGTTCCCCACACTCCTGCTCAACAACGCCAATCCATTGGTCACCGCAAACCAAATCAGGTGAGTCTTGGCAAGAGCCACAGCATTTGGCAACCGCTTGTGGAAAGCCACCACAGTGTAAATCCCTATTGCGATAAAACTGCCCGTCATCAAGATGTCACAGGCCAATAATGACCTGCTGATTGAATATATTCTTGATGCGAACACGTTGGAAACCAATGCGCTGACAATTGTCAGAATGATTCCTCCGATTACACCAAAGTACAAGTAAAACGCCAGAAATCCGTGGACTCCAACACTTTCCTCCACCTCTCTCGTTTTTGCTTTGATAGCCTCCGCTACCTCCGTTTCGTTTCCATCGAAATTTTCGCACCTTTCCTCGAACTCTGGTTCCTTCCTCGTCAACGAACACCTACGTCCCTCCTCCATCGAGAAGGTACTCTTACTGCAATGAGAGCAGTACTCGAATCTGTCTTCTGTCTTCATAATGAATATATTACTTTATATTAGAATTATCATCCACTTCCCGTTCATTTCTAAGACCACAGCTCCACCATCCTGCCCCACATCACTCTGTGGCCTCCTCCACCGTGCCCAACTCTCATCTACTAAGGTAGAGTCAGCCACACCTGCATGCCTATCCCTGCCTCTTCTGCCATTCCCTGTGGCCGTGTTTTGTAAAGAACATTCTCATACGGATTATTTTGGCAAACATCCGGCTGCTTTGTAAGTATATGCCGATCATTCATAGTACTCAATGCTCCGTTTATAGATGTATTGAGGATGCTCTTTGTCATTCTCATAAACTATTCTCTTTGTCCAATTCTTATGCTCATCGAATTCGTATTCATAGAGGTAGGCATTCTCGTCCCGCTCAAAATACTTATCATAGGAGAAATCAGATGCTATAGGCCCAAGAGTATAAATCCAATATGGGTGAATAATATCAAACAGAAACATACCATCATGGTCGTTATAGGTATTTGTTGTTTTTAGGATATTGCCATCATTATCTCTTTCTACCAATGTTGTCCTGCTATTAGTGGATTTAACATCTTTGAATGCGGCTTGCACAATCTTGCCTTTATGACCGTACTTGATATCATATGTAAATTTGTCATATTTTTCGATAATATCAGCAATAACGTGTGTGCCGGAGAAAGAATAGTGGATTGTTCTCCATTTCTCTTTCTCTTTGGTGCAATTGTAATATTCGTACATATCACACTTCTTTATTTTGCCATTGCTGTATTGGCATTCATGAATTCCGTATAAGTCTCCTTTGAAGTCATATATGTTGACAACCTGTAAATTATTGTAACTGTCATACTTGAATTTGATAACGGTGGTGGAGATGTCTTCCATTTCGTCCATATATAGCTTTAGCTGTTCAATTTGATGGTTGGTATTGAATATGAAATGCTGTGTTTCAAATAGTTCGCCTTCTATAGCCTCTCCAAACTTCGCCTTGGCCTCAAACACTGAAAGATCCACGGACTTCACATTCCCGTGCATATACTCAATTCCGTAATTGTACTCTTTGTTATTTGAGCACCCGATGGTGACAAGCAACGTCACTAATAGTGGTATGATTGTATTTGATTTCATAATGTAAACGTTTTGTTCTCTATTTTAGTTGATATTTGAAAAGTTGTTTGGTCTTTTTCTCCTCTGTCACTATCATATGGATACTTCCTGCTTTCATTATCGCGTCTATTGTTGCTTGGTCTGGATGGTCGTATCTATCATTTCGTCCAGATGATATGATGCATAACTTATTCGGCTCATAAAGTTTGTTATCACTGTTGTGTTCCGAACCGTGGTGTGGAACTTGGATAAGACCTATTCTATCCCAATAGTTTTTGAAGTAATCCTTAAGGTTGTCATAATTTGTTCTGCTCTTAGCGTCATAATCGCCCATATACAAACAATTGATATGGCAAAAGGCTACAAACTCACATTGTTTATGACACCCCTTATGGCATTGAGGTTTACAATCTAATCCAGAATATACAGGCATGGAATAAGAGTTGTGCTCATCCTTATACACACTGGAATAAATGTCTTTAAGAACTTTAACGTCAATGTTTTTTATTGTATCAAATAGAGCGTTGATATCGATATTGTCCCAGTCTATACCACTAAAGTGAGAATCCTTTTGAACTTCTTTTAACAAGTCTTCGGCTTTGTTATCAACGTGTACAAAAGGTATATATCTCCAATTCCTAAAGTGAAATATAGCATTGGTTAAGGTTCGCCCTGCATTACCTTTGAGTTCATCGTGTATTGGATCGACATTTATTACTTTCGGGATTTCGTCATCTGTTCTATTTATGCTAATTATTCTGTCGTTATTACGATTGTAGATATCGGATAACAAAGTTACGATATTAGTAGATAGTGATGGACCTGTTTTTATGATTGCATAATGGATTAGAGACTCAACCAACGTGCTTAAACTCAAGACAGGCACGATGATATAATCAATATCACATCGACTTTTAAGATGCTGAACCATACTAATATGGTCAAAATGGAAATGCGAAATAAACAATAGATTGATCTTATCTCCTTTCTTAAAGGTCGTATCAATAATGCCTTTAAGTTGCCCATAACTAAATGAGCCACAGTCATACACGGCTGTGAATAATGGATCATCATTGCCGTCTTCATAAAATCGTTCCGTGTAAAATGCTCCATGCCCAATAGGGTGGAAGATTCGTTCCATTGTATATCTCATGATGCTTGTCCTTTATTTCCTATTCTTATTTGACCAATGCAGTTATTCTAATTTCACATTTTGATGTTCATTAGGCTATAATCGATTGAAGACATCTGGTGAAACCATCTTTCTGAAAATATCATATAAGCCTTCTTGACGATTCTTTCGATGACCATAATAAACAACATATTTTTTTGCCACTTGACGGGCAAATTCATTATGGAATTTATGATCTTTATAATAAGATTCTGAGAGTTGCCTTGTTACCCGTTGTTCAATAATTAATCTTACGTTGTTGTCCGATAAACGAGAACCTCCAAATAATTGGGAAATTAACAACAGGACAAGACCTCCTATAATTAGAAAACCACCGGTACGCACAGTTCCTGTCCAGTCATCCGAAATTATTGCTCCAATAATATATGTGGTAAATCCAACCAATAAACAGAGAAGGCCAATGTATTTGAATATGTTTGAAAATATTGTCCTCCTTTTCATACGTCTTGCTAATTTTTCAGATACACAAGAGTGCATATCATTAATAAAGTTAGAGGCTTCTTTGTATGCATCTGATTGCAATATTTTCCCTTTAAGTTCAGCTTCTTTAGCAGCCTCGTCTCTCTGCCGTTTCAATTCTTCTGCACGTCTTCTTCTTTCTGACTCTTCTTTCCATCGTTGCTCTTGTCTCCGCTTCTCTTCTATTTCTCGCTGCCTTGCTTCTTCTTCTTTTCTTGCCGCCTCTTGTCTTTGACGTGCCTCTTCACGTTGCTGCCGCTCTATTTTCCTCTGTTCTTCAATGTACTCTTCTTTATTAGTGCCACACTTGTTGCATATCTTGTACTGCGAAGAATATCTGTGTCCACACTTAGGACAAACTTCATACAGCTTGGTTCTGCAGCAAGGGCAGTACTCTGAATCCACTGGAATGACATTGGCGCACTTGTAGCATACCATAAACTGTTCTCCGTTATTCCTGATCCCGCTTCGCTTAGGACTATTATACGAGTCATTGCCGGAGCCATAACCCAAAGTTGGGTTACTTGCATTTGATGCAACATTTTTCGGGCTGACCGGAGCATTATATCCTCCAGAATAGTTTCCAAATGCCGTTATCCTATCCGCATTGCAGTGTTGGCAATAAGCTCCGTTGCCAAACTCCTGACCGCAAACATTACACTTCATTGCTCACACAATTTATCAACCTCATCTTTTAGCGCAAGTAATTTCTGGTAGTCAACCTTGCTCTCCTGAACCTGCTTGAAGAGTTTGTCGGCAAGTGCCATCTTCTCATCGTTACCGACAAAGCGGTCTGGATGCGCACGGCGACATAGGTCGGAATATAATGCCTCAATCTCGCCTCGCATATTCAAGTTCGAGAAAAGGGTTGACATATTCAATGGCTCTGATTTTATCTTCTTGGAGAGTTCCTCCAGTTCCTTTTCCTCTTGAGTCTTCTTTCTGAATATCTTCCACATAGCACTACTTTCCGATTTGATTCATATTCGCTCTGATGGTGGCGAGGAGACCACCGAGGTGGACAAAATCATTGATTGCCCAATCCACATACCTGTCTGTCCTCAGATCTCTTATCACCAATGTGTCCCAATGAAGCACGTACATTCTTCTGACTATGTACTCATCGCAGAGGATTATCTTGCCTATCAGCAATATGTCATCAACTGATACTTCCGACCCTGCGCGCACACGGATTTCGAATCCGCTGGCGAAGAGCGGTGCTGAAAGTTCGTGCCGGTACTTCGGATCCTCATTGCCCCAGCATATTCCAGCCTCCAGCAATGAATCCACCCTCAAGTCCGTGAAGTTCAGCTTTGCATTCTCATTGAACTCATCAATGAACCTCTTTCTGGCCGCCGAATCCCTAACGAACCATTCTGTTATTTTTCTGAACCAACCCATAAATTGATAAAGTCAATTGTCGCTGTCCTCTAAAAACATAAGATTATTTGAAATATATTGTAATCAAGTAGTAACAGGCACTTTCATGCCACATTAATCTATTAACTTTTATGATTTTTTAGTGGACACTAATGAAAATGACTAATTAAAGGGAACATGATCTTAATATTGATGCTACAACTTTTTAGACCGATGAATTATTTCTAGATCAACAATTGGTAACGAAATGTCTTTTAACAGTCCGGAGGCATAAAATGTACAATATGATGAGTCTGCGCCTATGTCGTGTTGACTTGCCGCAAAAGGGCTTAATCTTTTGCTTATGATTCTTACGCTGATACCTTCATTCTGTAGATTATTATACAAAACTCTGGCTTTTACTCCTCTTATAGATAATTCATATATTGTTAGTTCTACCCTATTATAAACCGTAGAAATAAATAGGTGACCTTTGAACATATCTTTCAATAGAGAAAATTCGTTATGAGTCATAGTTGTGTGCACATCTACGAGAAAATCTACAAAATCCTTAAATACTTTGATACGATGTTTCTCATTTCCATCTGAAATAGATGAGATTAGAACAGTTGCATCTTGAGATGCTCTCTTGCAAGACTCTACAGTGATCTGTTCACTTGTGAAATCTGAAACCAAGTCATAAACTGTTTTTTCGTTGTAAGATATGGTGGCAAGGAACATATCATTTCCATTAGACTCGTGGGAATAACATATCGATGATATTAATAGGATTGAAATTACGACACTTGGGGCTTTTATATACAGATGCATAATTTAGTACTGATAGCTGATTTAAATTGGATAATACTGTTGATCTATATTGTATCACGATCTTTCCCTTTTATTAGAGGCTACTAACAAAGGGATTAATATAGTATTTGTATGGATTACTGTATGTGTCACGACATATCGCATATCCTTTGTATGATTTAATTGTGTCATAGATATTTTGCCATGTTACTAAATTGTCGGGAGTCCTTGCTGCTACTAATGATGCTCTTATGTCAGATATGGACAATTTATTTGGCCTATGCAAGTAAAGGACATCATAAATCTCGTAAATAGATACACGTCGCATATGCGTATGACTAAAACGCAAGTATTATCTCGCAACTCTCAAAATCAATCTCCCAATGTCCCCCGGCGGAACTTTCCCACTGGTACTTAGTACTCATACGATCCCACCAGGATTGGAAGTTGACCTTGGTCTCTCCCAAGTCCTTGACGACTTTCTCGTACAGATCATTATTGTCGGCCGTGACAATTCTGGCCAATTCCTCAAGACCGTTTCTGCGTTCAAACAGACGCTTGATCTCATCTCTTTCTTCCGGCAAAACTTGCCCTACTACTTTTCTTTCCATTCTTTTCTGATTTCAAAAGGATCCAAATAATTTATTTCTTTAATCTCCTCGTAAGAAGAGAATATATTCGTATATTCCGCCAAAGCCATTTGTAATTTACGACTTGCATTCTTTTCCAGATGCGCTATCACACATTGCTCGTGACTTGGCGTGTTAATCTCTAGAGTCGTCTTTCTATTAAGCCAGACGCAGCGATGGCATTGGAAAGCATCGCAGTGTTGGCAGATTGGTGCGTGGTCTAACTTGTACAGTTGTGGATTCTTGATGTTCAGACCACCTTTAAGATCACCAAGTGAACAGTCGCTGTCACATAAGTAAAATGCTGGGCACGGATAGAACTTCCCGTCTGGTGCCAAAGTTATAGATGATTCTCCAGCGCAGCAGTTGTTCATTTTCGAGAGCATAATGCGATCTGTCAGAATATTACATTGCAGTGTACTTCCTTGTGAATATAATGTCTTGACCTTTTCACTCAAGGACCTTAACACATTCTCATATCTGGCAAAGTCGTCCTTGTTAAATGACTCAATATCTGTTATGACAATATTCAAACGTCTCACATCTTCAAGAAGCAACGACACTTTATCATATTGGTCAAATAAGGCCTTTTTATCAATTCTCAGAATATAATAGGCATCCTCATTAAGAGTTTGGCCATCAATCTCGTCTAAATTGTTGAATACAACAGCGTTGGCATCCGTACACTCTTTGGCTGGCTTGATCTTCACACAATCAATGCTGTCGATTGTATGATTATATTCCTCCGGTATGGTATATGACGGGTAAACCACTTGAATATTAAGGTTTTCCTTCATCCCAAATAGAATTCCGCGCTTGAGTGTCTCCAAAGACATCAAACGCCTATTTTCTTTAGGATTACCGTAGTGGCAATATGATGTTGACGTGTCGTCCAGCTGGATAACTAAATATTGTAGCATAGTTTTACTCTAAAGGATATAACCTACTCCCTGTTTTCAGATGAATCTTCATCCAACTTCATATTAAGTTTCCTCCAATAGTAATTGTTGGCTCTGACTCTCGCCTTGTGCATTTTGCATATGGCGGTAGAGCGTTGGAATATTGTCGGAGTGTCAGCCGCATCGTAATTTTCTCCTTGGCACCACGCACAGCCTTCCGCCACATCGCAATCAATACATTCTTGTGTTGACTGGGTGCAGCGGTCAAGTGTCAGGAATGGGCGAAGTCTATTTTTGTCTATTCCATCATTCACGTTGCCGATGACTATGGCTTTTTTGCTTCTTAAGGAATACTGCGCGAAACGTGTACAAGGATAGAAGTTCCCCTCTGCGTCAATCGCCAGCATCTTTCCTGCGCCGCACCAATTCTGATTCTGTAACTTGCAATCCATTGGCCGACCTATATTCTCACTGAAGAATGAGCAGGAATAGTCCTTATAATACTCTCCGTCAATGATGGAATCTGCAAGTTGCAATAGTTGTTCTTCAAAGAGTTTGTCATCTCCATCTTTCCACACATCCTCAAACACGCAGTTGATGTTCACTTCGTGTATGCCGAGAGAATAGAGATGCAGAACACTTTCTTGAATATAAGGAATATCAGCACTGCTGATAGTCACCTTGGTACCGCCGTTAGGAAATTGTTTTAGCCACAGAGGTATGTTCCTGACCACATCATCGTATGATCCTTTTTCAGCCCCATCGCCTTTCCATATCCGGTTAAGATCGTGTTTGCGTTTAGTCCCATCAATCGTTATTCCGATGCTCAGGTGGCTATGGTTTTTGCTGATGAATTGCTGAACCTTTTCGGAATCATAGTTGATCCCATTCGTCGAGAAAGAAAATCGATAGGAATTGAACCAATGATGATTCCTGCGATACATCTCTGTCTTGAGATAATCGCAAATCCGATCGATCAAGTCTATTTCGAGGAAAGGCTCTCCTCCAATGAAATCCCAGATGACGCTTTCCTCATCCATTTCCTCCTCGCAATCCAGAATATAATCAATCGCTTTTTTCGCCACATCCCACGTCATCCGCTCGTTGGAATTTTTCCCGACGAGGTAGCAATACTTACAAGCAAGCTGGCAGTCTTTTGTGACTATGAATGTAATGCTTTTTGACAATCCCTCTTGCCAAGATCGATTTCTTTTCATTATTCTACTGATTATAAGAAATGAGCTGAACTGCCGCATCCGTGGCTGCATTTGCTGTCGCACAAAAGGCTGCACGTGCCTTTGCATGTAGCATCGCAGTGGCCATCGCAGTTATCATTGCATGTCCTAGTACATCCCGTAAAACAAGTTTGAGTGCATCCTAAACAAGTATTCTCACATGATTTAGAACAACTATCGCCACATTGTAGCAGGCAACTATCTTTGCAAGTCATCAAACAGTTACTGCGGCAATCTGCCGTACAAGTTCCAGAACAGTTCCCACCACAAGAGCCACTACAAGTTCCCTTACATTGGTAACTACAATGATAAGCGCACTGATTGTCACAATACCCATCGCACGCTCTTCCACATCCGCCTGAACAACTTCCGTCACAACTCCCTGCACAGTCCCCGGAGCAACTACCTTGGCAGTTCCCGCCACAAGATGTCTTGGCGCTTTCAGTGTTAGTTGCTTTAATGATAGGAGAAATAGTAAGAAATCCACCTAGTATTGGCAATATCATATAAGTAAGATTTCTTACAAAGGATCGACGGTTTTGAATTATATCAGACCTTTTCTTCATTTCAATATCAACGTTTTAGAACAATGATGCAGTCCCCGTACATCCATAGCCGCAGCTGGAACCACACGAGCCAGAACAGGTGCCTGTGCATAGCAGTTGACAGGAATTTCCGCAGGTTGTAGTACATGTTGTCTGGCAGGTGTAATGACATGCACCTTGACAGGTAGAGGAACACGTGCCTTGACAGGCAGTAGTGCATGAACTTTGGCAGGTAAACAGACATTGGTTTTTACATTCTCCAGTACAATTACTACCGCAAGTTCCTCCGCATCCGCTTGCGCAAACTTCAGTGCAAGCATTAGCGCATCCTTGACCACAAGCACTGGCGCATTGCTCTTTGCAAGAGGATGTGCAGTCACCGACACATCCTCCTTTGCATTCTCCTTTGCAATTCCCCATACAAGATGTTGTGCATAGTCCCGTGCAACTACCTGGACAGTAATCAGGAGACTTGGTAGAGATCTCCTTTGCATCTGTAATTGTTAACGGCAAATGCAATCCAACTATTATAGGAAGGGCAAGGTTGAACGCTTGTCTAAAGAATTCCCTTCTGTTTGATTTATCTTTCATTTTATTTCAGAATCTTTTATCCCCATTTAATCATTAGTAAGTCAATTCCAAGACCGACATTATCGAACCAACAATTAAGAACTCGAGGTGCATTCTTGTATCTTTCTACAATAACGATTCTTGCTTTCGCCTTTCTCTTTACAGTATTCTCTACCCACTGTGGACGAGGAAATACGTTAAGAGAATTACTCTTGTATGCTTTTTTAAAGAATGACTCCACAGTCGGATAGGTCTCGGAGACATAGTATTCTACAAAACCGTCAAATGTGGATAGATCTTGTGAATAGTTATTTATGTGAATTCTCAAAAAGTAGTTTGATGGCAACTCTCCACGGGGGGAAATAATATAATCAGATACTCCATCTGTATGCATATCACCATTACTCCGAAAAATCCCATAATAATCGAAGTAATTATATTCGGCCCACCAATTGCTCCAAAAACCATCAAGATTTACAGCAAACTTTGGCCCTTGTGGTTCATCCCAAAAAAATGCTCTTGCCGATGGACCGCAAGACACTAATGGAGGTGTCAGAATAATAAACAATGCAACAACATTCTTAACTTTTGTCATCCAGCGCTTTAATCGGCTAGTTCCAATTGTGTTCTTAAAATGGCTCATAATTATGTTATGTTTTCGAATATTTGTGATATAGACAAATGTTATCTTGTTTATCAAGAAGCTATTTATAAATTCTTGATAAGATTATCATAGGAAAGAATTTTTGCCAGCAACAAATCCTTGTCGCTATCACTGAGTTGTTTACTGGTATCTCCTCCTAAATACTTAAGGTTTTTAATGCTAGAAATAATGTTAGGAACATCAATGTCGGGCACTAAGATGAAATCAATATCTTTCGCATCAAACCTCAATGGTTTGCCAATCTCCTTTTTCGGTGTATCCTTATTTCCACGATACTCATTGTATTCACTTTCCGATTTCCATCTGTATGAAGAGTTCGGTGCATACACTTTCCGCCATTCTCTTTCTATGTAATTATTATTACTCTTGCCTTTTGAGAGGCTTTGAAGTTTATACATTGGCTTAGAATAGCCCAATACCTCAAAATCCTCCGTCTTTGTCTTATCCTTAATATATGCTTCCGATGCTTTTTTTACTACCATTGTTGATAGACATTCTTTATTATTAGGGTAGTAGCTTACAGGCAGTAGGTGCTGACGTATCCCCCAACTTCTATTCATCCCAAAGGCGTGGTTGCCATAGTTATTCGTTGCAACGTGGATCAATGGAATGTCACAGAAACTTACCATAGGTATTCCGATATGTCTAATTATTCCTGGAGAGTAAATCTCTTCCAAACAGTAATAGACATTAAACCCTTGTTCCAAGATTGATTTTACCGTTTCAATCTTTGGGGTGTAGTGGATAAATGATGTTCTTGAGACTTTCATGTTATTAGTTGTTGTCTTGACTAGCTGATTTTATGATACGTCTTTGCATACTATCCTTTAAGAGTCGTCTTATCTCTTTCTCCTGTTCATTGTATAGCTTCCCATCAAGGAATTCTACTATTTGCCATTCGGCTACGAGTGCGAGTATTATTTCAGTTATGTAAGAAACCTCATCATCAGATGGAATGAAACCATCCTTGCTATCTTTGCAGCTATACTCGAATAAGATATCCGTTCCAAAATTGATAAACGACTCTATACTCGGCCGATCATTGTCGCAATTATAACCGGCTCCTTTGAGTTTTTCGTCAAGTTTGTCTTTCCACTCTTTCTTATAACTGTCTTCATTTACTTGTTTTACCAAGAGTTCTAACCTGCTCATATCCGTTTCTTTACAACATTGTGGCTCCGGCAATGATGATGTTTACAAACAAAAAGAAAGTGTGGAGCCCGTTTCGTCGCTTATCTTCAAGAAGGTTGTGGTAGAACCTGAGTATGAATAAACGGAAACAATCCCCACACCTGTATCGTTGGGTGTTGAATACACGCAAACAAATACAGATGAACGGTGCTGTCGGTTTATCCTTATACTCATTGAAAACTACCACATTTTCTTGAAAGGATAGTGCGAAAACACTTTCATCAATATGTCCGTTCCAGATCATAGGGTCTGAAACGTTGTAAAGGTAGTGATATTTTCGGACTTTCAGCACTTTTTTTTGAGGATTGTTTCCGTGGGTTATGTTGTCTCGTCTGGCTTGCCGGAGTCTTGGACGTTTATCCAACGGCTTTATATTCAGTTATATTCCTGATTTTTGGCGACCTGATCCGTGGCGTTGATATATTCATTAAGACCAGCCTCGGTTGTTGAGGTTGGCGTTCTTTCTCTTGTACTTCCTGCTCCGGGCGGGGAGGTGATTCGGCGGTGTTCCGCCTTGCAAGTTGTGCTCATATTCATTCCCATTGTCTTGTACTTTTACCATTATTGGTGGTTTTCTTTCCTTGGGCCAACAGCGAGAATCGGCGGCTACTCAACGATCTTCCATTGGCCTCCGTATGTCGGTGGTCCTATGCGGACAATTTTGCCAGTCTCTTTTAGTTTTGATATGTATTTCTTTATCGTTGTCGTGGATTTTGAGAGAGTCTTTGATATTTTTTTAGATGAAATTTTCGGATTTTTCTTCCACGCCCGCCTCCTGGCAGCTGTCCGCTATCCTGCGAAAATCTGACATAATTGCGTCATTGTGCGTTAAATTTATTGCATATTGAATTAATTTGTTGTATTCGTATAACATATCAGTGATTATGGCTCAAGTTTCAATGACGGTTAGGATGGACGCTAGTCTCAAGTCTTCATTTGATGCGCTTTGTTCCCAGTTCGGGATGAGTGCCAATACGGCTATGAATGTGTTTGCCAGGGCTGTGGTTCAACGAGGAAAAATCCCTTTTGAGATACGTGGAGACAAGACGGAGGCTACCTCTGATGGCCTGAAGGCTTTCAAAGAACTTCGTGCTATGGCGGAGTCCGGTCGGTTCCCTGAGATGACTCTTGACGAGATTACGCTGACTCGGGATTGAAAATAAGATGGTGCTTGCGGTAGTGGGCACGAATGCTCTGTATTTTATGCTGATAGTTGTCGCCGAATCAGCGGCAAATCACGCTTTCCGGAATGTCTTGCCGAACGGCATGGCGGAAAGCAGCGCCATCTTGAAATGCTGAAGCCCGAACGGGATCCCAACAATCGTGATGCAGCAGATGAGCCCGAAGACAAGGTGCGTCGCAGCGATCTCCCACCATCCCAGCAGAATCCAAATCACATTCATGAATATGCTGAGGCAGCCTCCGGCGTTGTTCCCGTCCACCACGTCCGTCCCGAACGGCCATAGGGAAAACACCCCGAACTTCCACAACTGGTATCCGAATGGAATGCCTATGATGGTCACGCAATAAAGCAGTCCTGCGATGAAGTAGCCGAGGGAGACCAGCAGGCCTCCAAGAATCAGCCAAAGAATATTCCCGATAAATTTCATAAAACAGTCGTTGGTTTACATATTGCCTGCACCTATGGAATGCTTATAGTCAAGATCTTAAGTGACAGGCGGTTTATGGATGACGGCATGCGGTAAAAATTATTCGATGGCGGAAGATCATCCTCTGAATATGACTTCCAATCCATCGTAAGCGGCACGGAGAGGCTGAGGAAGGTATGCGTCGAGCTGTGCCTGGGTGCCGTGGAGTGTCCTTGCCATGTGGGTGAGGTACACAGGCTGGCCCTGTGGAGCCTTGAGTCTTCCGGTGTTCAGAAGGACATGGGCGGTCCTAAGGACAGTTCCCACGCTCGAATGGGTGAATATCCTGAAATCCTCATCATGGTCGATTCCCATGGTGGCTTCCATTATAAGTCCGGTGATCGGCTTCCCGTCCGCGATGTGGGCGTCTATCCCGACGATTCTGGCGGCTCTGACTGGAATCCCGCCGGTGTCGGTGGCATACAGTACACGCACGGAGCCTTTTTCGATCAGGTAAATGAGGGTCTGCTCATTGTCGTCCTTTGTCGCATGGTTGCCTGGCAGAGCCGTGATCGTCAGGTCTCCGCATTGTGTCCTTTGGCCGATCGCAAGGCCGATGACTTCTGGCGTGGACTTGCCGAGTCCTGAGGCGGCCGCGGCGAGATCCGCCTTTGCCCTTTCAACCCAGGTGTCACCTACATATACCACATTTGCGTGGAGCGTTTCGATGGCGGCCCTGGCGTTGTAATGGTCGGAATGCGAATGAGTATAAAACACGGCGTCAGGTTTCTTGAATCCCGGCGGCAGCATGTCCGCGTCAGACGGGGTGAAATCGATAAGGATGCGGTTGTCAAGGAGCACGCTCGAAAGCCGCCTCAACTCGCCTCTCTCGTCCATGCCGTTCCAATCCGCCGCTCCTGTCCCCAGAAATCTCACGAGAAGATCTTTCTTGCCGGCTTCCCCGATTTCTGATGAATATCTGGCCGTTGAATATTCCGATGCGGAATCACTCGCCGCTGAATATCCTGCCGTGAGGTCGTCCGAAGCCTTGTTTTCGGCGGAAATTTCAGCCGCCCGCAAGACCACGGACCCGGACATCGCCCCGACAGCAACCGCGCCGGTCCCTATCTTTATGAATTTTCTTCTGTCCATATTATGCCTGTTCTATTCGGAATCATATCTTTAGGCTATCTCGTTATCTATGGCCTAATCATCGTCTTCAAGTCAAAAATGGATGGTTTTCTAATTCCGAACTATTAATATACGACTAATTTAGATAATGTGTGCATATTGATGGTAAAAAAACAATTTTTAAGTCTTGCTCCGGTGGCTCATAAATATCCCCGTGCTTGTAAAATCGTCTTTCTCCAGAGTTATTCTTTGTAGTCACTTGGTGCGTATGAGAGCCGTTTTTACGCACGAGTTCACTTTAGGCAATCTGTCGGTGAGTGAGGAACCAATCTGGCGCACGAGAAGGACTGCCGATGATGTTCGTGCGTGGAAAGCCAAGTTCTACGCACGAAGCCACCTACAGTAATCATTTGTGCGTGGAGGAAGCGTTTCCACTCACGGAGCGAAAATGCGTCATATTCAGTTCTTCCCTTTGGAATTTGGCTTGACGTTCGGCGGAAAGATTGTCGCGCGGCCTTGCCTTTCGGCATTTTCCATCGCTAGCCGGAATGCTTCACCCAAGGACTTTGAGGATTGCCGGAGATATTCAATCATCTCGTTTTGATTAACACTCACTGACAGATCCGCTATCGCCAATGCCCGGATCATCGCCAGAACAGAAATCTCGTTCCCGCCCCATAGGGTTGTTGCCATTGAAATAATAGCGCTTTGTGTGATGTCAAGAGCCATCTGTGGATTCTTCGTCACATCGATGTCCGTGTTGAACCTCAGTAGTCCGCTGCCGTCTTGCAGTACTTCCAAAATCTTTTTCATAATCCTTTAATATTGATTGTTAATGATTTTCGCATCCAAAAAAAATGGAATCTGTTCTTATATGTTTATATTGTCGGTGACTGAAATCTCCTTTGTCCTCTCAAAGCAGTGATATCCAATAATCCACTTGTTAAGTTTGGCAGGAACCGAGGTGAGCCTATCACTGAAGTATGGTTTATATTGAGTCATTTGAGGCGCTGAGAGGGAACAGCGAGTCAACCTCGTACTGCGAGAGTCCGAGGATGCGCCTGATCTGCCCATTGGAGGACCGGTATTCGCTCCGCAGTTTCCTTGCCAGATCCAGTTTTTGAGATTGGGTTAAATTTCTCAGACTGTCGGTGTTATAGCTGGACTTCACAATCCTGACGACTAGTGAGAACAGTTCTGAGTCAGTCAGGAATTCGCCATCGTCCAGTTCCGTTGCCAACTTTTCGTAAGCCTCAATATTCTTGCTGACCATATAGAAATATTGATGTGCGTTGCGGAACATTGCCATTCCCAACTTGATCGCACAATATTCCGTAGGTGCGATATGGCCGTTTATGATCCGAAATCCGACAGGAAGATGAGGATTTCTGCTTCGAAACATCTTTCGGAGTCCGATGTCGGGAACATCTGACAATCTTTTTGTGATCGGAACATCGTTGAAATAGTAACGGCCTGTACCCCAAGGATAAGAGAATGGTGTATGTGACGGATTGACCACATAACCGTTACGGTTCACATAGACGATGGCCTCTCTCAAGGCTTTAAGGTCGTTTATCGGCTTCAGGCTCATTTGAAACTGATTGGAAAGTCTTCCTTGGACTTTCTTGGACAGATAACGCTTCAGCCTTTTGCGATACAGGGTGAAAAACTCATTGATGATGTTTTTATCTCCGCATAGTACTATGTGTAGGTGGTTGCTCATTATCTCAAAGGCGACGACCTTAAGTGCTGGAAATTCCGCTATGCATCTGGCCGTCAGATTCATAGCGAACCTGTAGTCATCGTCATCCGCGAACAATAGTGAAGTGAGATTCCCTGGTGTGTATAGGTGCCACCAGCAACCTCCGCTGAGGAATGTGGCCTCACACATTCGCTCGGATTCATAGTAAGAAATTCGTTTCATAATTTATAGTTTATTCCGTGTGTGCTAATGCATTTTTCACGCACAGATGGTCAATCTTTTATGTCTCGTGCCTGAAATGCGGTTTGTCACGCACGACACTTGAATCGGAAGCTTTCAGTGAGTGATTCTATCAGTTTTCACGCACAAAAAACAAAAATGCGAGCCAGGTGCGATATAACCTAACTCGCTTTGCGGATTCTTTGCTCCGCGGCATTCAGCATTGAATATAAATTGTCACTTTTTCTGGAATATATCCGCTTGAGTACGGCTGGACATCCTTCGACTAAAAAACGTTCCTTCAGGCTGTTAACGCTCCTGCGGTCTTAATGTTCCTGAATGATGGCCGTGGTAATTGGCCGTTTCTTGGCTATCTGTTATTATCGGATGACCACTGAAATCCTGTAGTCCGTGACGTATTGATGTCGACATCTCCTTCGGTTTTGGGCTCTCCCATTCCATCAGGAGGTATAAAGTTTTTCATATATCATAAGGTCCAGTGTCTCATTTTGTGTCCGAAAATTCTGTGTTTGGCAAAAAGCATAACTTTGATTTGCTTACCTGTTGCAGACACCAAACCTACATCACAAACCTTAGATTTGTAGAGTGGTTGCTCTACACCAAGGAATGCAATGCAAATTTAGGTAAATTATGTCGGATTTCATACCGTCTGTAAAAGATTATTTACAAATATGTTGCGACGCTAATTCTCGTGCGTGGAAAGGTCGTTTTTGCGCACGAACTGCCGGTTGGTTTTTCGTGAGTCAAAAGGCACAGTTCACGCACGGAGTGGTTTCTGGTGTCTCTTCGTGAGTGAGAAACCAGATTCCACGCACGGATCCCTACCGTCCCTTATCAAAATTGTTTCCGTCACGGATTCTCCGGTGCTCTTAAACGATAAATACCAATTATTCGCCACAATCCCTGAACGGAAACCGTACAGAATACCGAAAAATTGCGATTGCCGGACTTTCCGTGTCGCTGTATTTTTGCCGTGTCAAATTGAAAAGGTAAAAATGAGACAAAAGATTTTACTTCTGGTAATACTGATTGCGACTGGCTTCGCGGCTAACGCTCAGAGACTTACAATCGGTGGTTACGGTGAGGCGATGATGACCCGCAACTTCTATAGCGACGCTTGGCAGAGGTACAACCATCCGGAGCAATATAAAGACGATAAAAGTCACGGACGGTTCGACATACCGCACTTCGTCATCAATCTTGGGTACGACTTCGGAAAAGGATGGACGCTCGGCACGGAGATCGAGTTCGAGCACGGAGGCACCGAAAGCGCGGTCGAGCTCGAGGCTGACGAGGCAGGTGAATATGAGAGCGAGATCGAGCGCGGAGGCGAGGTCGCTTTGGAGCAGTTCTGGCTCCAGAAGGCTTTCAGTGACGCGTTCAAGGTCAGGACAGGAATGATAATCATCCCGGTGGGACTGACGAATGGTCACCATCTTCCGACCGAGTTCTTCACGGCCTACAGGATGGAAGGAGAGAACACTGTCTTTCCTTGCACCTGGCACGAGCCGGGAATCGAGATTCTGGGTAACCTTGGCAAATGGTCCTATGAACTGATGTTCCTTCCGGGACTTGACTCGGACAGATTCAGTACCGAGAACTTCATTCAGGGCGGGGCCGGATCCCCTTACGAATTCAAGATCGCGAACTCCTACGCCGGGGCGTTCAGGATTGACAACCATTCTGTCAAAGGCTTGAGGATGGGCCTTAGCGGCTACTTCGGATCAAGCTTCAACAACTCCCTCACGAAGAACTCCAAGTACAAGGACTGCAAGGGCGAGGTGATGATCGGCTCGGCGGACTTCACCTACTCGGGACACAACCTGATCGCCAGAGGATGCTTTGATTATGCTCATCTGAATGATTCCCAACAGATAACGGCGTTCAACAAGAACAATATGTCTAACGCTTCGCCTTCCCCTCGCAACGCTGTGGGATCCGATGCGATCGTCGGCAGCATAGAGGTGGGCTATGATATTCTTTCACTCTTCAAGAAGGAGAGCAAGTGCTACGCTTTCGCCCACTACGAGTACTACGATTCGATGTTCAAGGTGGCCGACGGCGTGCTGGACTACAAATGGTGCGGGAAGCATCGCATCGCCGCCGGCATCAACTGGTACCCGATCAAAGACATCGTCGTGAAGGCGGAATATTCAAAGCGCTTCTATGTCGCCCCGTTCAACAACGAACCTTCGATCACCTTTGGAATCGCTTTTAGTGGCTGGTTTTTGAGGTGATGATGCAAGTAATATAGGTAATAAATATTCAAAAAATACAACGACTATGAGACAAGGTTTTAAATTCGCGGCTGTGCTGATGGCTTCAGCTCTCGCCGTTGTGGCCTGCGACAAAAATTCCACAGACCCGACCTCCGCTAAGGAGGAAACGCTCCAGAAGGTCAACGAGACTTTCGTGGACAACACTGTGATCCCGACGTACAAGAACCTCGCTGACAAGTCGCTTGATCTTCAGGCGGCGATCGAGAAACTTCAGACGGCACCGACCGATGCCAATGTCAAGGCAGCCTGCGACCTCTGGAAATCCGCCCGCCAGTACTGGGAGTGGAGCGAAGCTTTCCTTTTCGGAGCCGCGTCCAAGTACAGCATCGACCCTCACATCGACACCTGGCCGCTTGACAAGGTCGCTCTTGAGAACCTTCTCGACAGCGAGAAGATGATGTCTGACATCGAGAACACTGTCGCCAACCTCAACAATGGACTTGTAGGATTCCACGGCATTGAATATATCTTGTTCCGTGACGGTAAGGAGCGTGCCGCCTCCGCCATCCCTGAGAAGGAACTTCTTTACGCAGCCGCTGTCGCCAAGGACCTGTCACTGAGCGCCGCGAGACTCGAGGCCGCCTGGGCCGGACTTGACAACGTCAGCTATGCCAAGAAGGCTTTGATCGAGGAGGCCGAGATGGAGCCTGAGGATGATTTCGGCGAGCAGATGAAACTTTGCGGCCAGGCCGGAAGCGTCTGGAAGTCAGTCACTGCCGGAAGCGAGCAGATCATCGAGGGCTGCAAGGACATCGTGGACGAGGTCGGCACTCAGAAAATCGGAAAGCCGTACACCGGAGAGGATGTGAACTACATCGAGTCCCCTCATTCCTGGAATTCCATCGAGGACTTCTGCGACAACATCGTCAGCGTCCGCAGCGCCTATTTCGGAGCTCTCGGTGCGACAACCGCTCAGACATATTCAGTGAGCGCCTACCTTGCAAGCGTTGATCAGGCCGCCAATGAGGGTGTCATCTCCGCGATCGAGAAATGCCTTGAGAAGATCGGTGCTATGCCTAAGCCGTTCGTGAAGAACTACAAGGATGCCAAGGTCAAGGAGGCCATCGACGCCTGCAATGACCTTAACGATGCCCTTGAGGTCGCACGCCAGGCTTTGATCAATGACTAAAGTGAATGTTCTTTGAGGAGGAAAGACTTTGTTCCATATTGGTGGAAACCTTTGAAACTGAAGCTTTTCACCCTCGGGACTTTAAATGAATATCCAAGGATTGGCCGGTAAAGCCGGCTGATCCTTTAACCAATATAAAATTGAAAGATTATGAATAAATCACTGCTGATACTTTCAGCCACCCTTTTTGCCTTCACCGCCTGCAACGGCAATGGCGGAACGGACGAACCTGAGACTCCGACCGAGCTGAGTGATGAATGGTATGCCGGCGGAAAACTCGGAACGGCTTTCAATTCAAGCGCTTCAGCCTACGAGCAGCCGACTCCGGTGATTGAGAACTCCGGAATGATCCAAGCCTTCAAGAACGGAGAGATGTTCTTTGAAAGGGATTTCAACGAGAACAAGGACGGGGCTTTCAGCGGCCTCGGCCCGTTGATGGTCCGTCGCGGATGCCTCTACTGCCACCCGAACTACAGTCACGGCAAGCGTCAGACCGAGTACAAGGCTGACAAGAACGGCAACGGCTACCTTTTGGTAATCACCGACGACACAGACACTTACCTCAGTTCGGTCACCGGAATGCCGCAGACTCTTGCGGTGGCTCCTTTCAAGGCTCCTATCGATGAAAGCAACATCAAGATAAACTGGCTTGAATATACCGACGAATGGGGCAACCAGTTCCCTGACGGAGAGCCTTACAGCCTTATCTATCCGGAGGTCATCGTCCCTGAGGATGCGTTCTATGTGCCGCTTGAGGTGACGAAGAACGGCGAGACCACCACGGTGCCATATTCAAACGTGCGTTTCAGGGTTGAGTCCACGATCGGCGTTTATGGAGTCGGGCTTCTGGACGCGATTGATGACGATGATCTCAAGGCGCAGTACGCCAAGGAGGAGGCGGCTGGTGCCAAACTGAATCCGGCCATATTCGCAAATGGCGAGTGGACAAGCCTTTACGGCAAGACTACCAATCCTAAGCGTTTCACTTACGCGTTGAGCCGTGGCCCGTTGCAGGACGCCGCCGGAGCGAACGCCATCTGGAACATCACCAACGTGACCCGAAGCGACAGGCGTTACCACTATATGACGGCGACCTACGCCAAGGTGGCTTCGCAGGATCCGGATGTCCAGAAGGATTTCTACAAATATTTCCCTGACCAGAACAAGACGGGGAATGTTCAGGAGGATATTTATAATTATTTGATGGCCAAGGATCTCAAGCCGGAGATGACGGATGAGGAATATGCCGACTTTATGATCTGGCACAGAGGGTTGGCTGTTCCTGCGGCCAGGGATCTGGACAATCCTGAGGTTATCAAAGGCAAGGAACTTTTCACTAAGATCGGTTGCGCCACGTGCCACCGTCCAAGCTGGGTTACCGGAGAGGACAATGTCACGGATCCGAACGGTTTCTTCAAGGACAACGATCCGAGGCTTCCTCGTTATCCTCACCAGACTATCTGGCCGTACACCGATATGGTCCAGCATCGTCTCTTTATGAAGAACGACATCCGTACCGGTTGGTGCAGGACGACTCCACTTTGGGGACGTGGCCTGAGCGAGCTTGTCGCCGGAGGTGTTGACAGGCTTCACGACTGCCGCGCCAGGACTGTTGTGGAGGCGATTATGTGGCACGGAAGCGCCCAGAGCGACGCCCGCAAATCCGTTGAGAATTTCCGAGCCCTCTCCAAGACAGAACGTGATGCGGTAGTAAGATTTATCGATTCGATATAATGACAAGACTTTTTGCGGGGCGGCCGGCGGCCCTGGTGCTGCACCTTTCGCTGGCACTGATTCTGGCGGGAGCGCTTGTGACATCCTTTTCCGCGAGGAAGGGGATGCTTCACGTGCGTGAGGGGGAATCCGTGGAGACTTTCGAGACCAAGGACGGAAAGATTCTCGAACTGCCTTTCAGTGTGGAACTTGAGGGCTTCGAGGTGCTTTACCATTCCGGAACGGACGCCGCATCGGATTACAGTTCACGGCTGCGTTTCACAAGGAACGGCTCGGTTCTCCGCGAGGGCGAGGTGAGGATGAACCGCATCCTGTCCTGTAAAGGTTATCGTTTCTATCAGACTGACTATGACAGCGATGAGGCCGGTGTGACATTCACCGTGAGCCACGATCCAGTCGGCATCGCTGTCATTTACACCGGCTATGCTCTGTTGCTTCTCGGACTTCTGGCGTTTTTCTTCACTGACAAGAGGTTCAAGAAGTTCTTCGGGAACGCGTTGAGATATTCATCGGTCATGGCGATTCTTCTGTGCTTGGAGGCAACCGCTTCTGCGACAGGGAATTCCGTAGGTGGGCTGCCTCAAACGGAAAATGCTTCCGTCAAAGGGAATCAGGTAAAACGTGGCTCAGCCTCTCCGAAAGTCCTGCCGAAAAACATCGCCGCCGAATTCGGAAGACTCTACGTTCTGTACCACGGACGAATATGCCCGCTCCAGACTCTTGCCTCGGATTTCAGCGCAAAGCTTTACGGTACGTCTGGAGTTAAGGGACTGACTGACGAGCAAGTACTTACAGGCTGGATGTTCTACGGCGCAAGTTGGAGGAATATTCCTATGCACAACCGGAAAAAGGCGGTTGACGCAATGGATAAGGAGGCGACTGTCAAGGCTTTATATTCAGGAGACCTGCTGAAAATCTACCCTTTGCGGGACAGCGCCGGGCGGCTTGGATGGTACTCGCAGAGCGACCGGCTGCCGGAAGGAATCGCTGATGAGGAGTGGCTTTTCGTCCGCAAGTCGATGGACTATATCTTCGAGCTGGTGGTGAACCGTGAATATTCAAAATTAGAGGAGTCGATCGGGAAGTTGCGCCGCTTTCAGGAGAGCAAGATGGTGGAGAGCCTTCCGCCGGCGTACCGCATCAAGGCCGAGAGGGCGTACAACGCTCTGCCTCCGCTGTTTCCGATCGCAGGAACTTTCCTGATCATCGGTCTGGTGATGCTGGCGGCGGCGATGCGTAGGATGATCCGGGGAAATTTCTCCTCTACAAGGGTTGGTAAAAAATATGTTCCAGAAATATTCAAGATCGTTGGAGTAGCTGCGGCTTTCGTGTTTTTCCTCGTGTTGACCATCGTGCTTGGGCTCTTCTGGATCGCGAGCGGACATATTCCTTTCTCCAATGGTGCGGAGACGATGCTGACGATCGCTTGGACGGCAATGCTGGCTTCCGTGTTGAGTTTCAAGAGGTTTCCGATTATGCTCCCGTTCGGGATCATAGTCGCGTCGCTGGCCGCTCTGGTTTCCGCGATGGGCAACGCCAACCCGGCCGTCACCCAACTGATGCCTGTGCTGTCGTCCCCGCTGCTTAGCATCCACGTTTCTCTAATGATGCTTTCCTACACCGTTCTCGCCATCATTATGGTCAACGGAATTTGTGGGCTGGTTGCATCACTGCGCCATACTTCAGTCTCTGATTCAGCCTCCGCGAAGATGGCCCTGATGTCGGAAGCGTTGATGTACCCTGCCCTGTTCTTCTTAGGCTCAGGCATAATCGCAGGCTCCATCTGGGCCAACGTCTCCTGGGGCTGCTACTGGAACTGGGACCCGAAAGAAACCTGGGCCCTGATCACTTTCCTGATCGCCTCCCTCGGTGTTCACCGCACCCGTCTCCCGTTCCTGAGGAGTCACCGTGCCTACCACATCTACACCCTGATCCTCTCCGCCTCCGTTCTCTTCACCTATTTCGGCGTCAACTACCTCCTCGGCGGAATGCATAGCTACGCTTAACCCGCTTCCCGTCCCGTGCGCGTAGCCACCATGTTGACGCACGAAGACCCCCTGTTTGCAAAGTCGTTGCGTGGAAATGCTGTCCTGACGCACGGACGTTAGTTGTTCTCGGGAATATTCGTAAATTTGTACGCTGGAGGAAATGCTTAGGGATGATCCTGAACCAGATGCCTCCGGCGTGATTGTATGACAGTATTTCAGATAATATCATTGGCCTTGATGGCCGGATTCTATGGAGTCTATCTGGCTAAACAGCTCAGTCAGAGGAGTCAAGGGATCCGGACCAATCAGATGGGGCGCGGGAATAAGGAACTGCGGACTTTGACTGTGGAGCGGTTGCTGGCTGCCTTTTCCGTCCTGATTGTCGTCGTGGAGGTGTGGAGCGTAGTCCGGGGATATTCATTCCTCCCGCGGTGGTGCGGTTGGATCGGACTGGCTTTGACGGCTCTCGGAGTGGTGTTCTTCACTACCGCCGTGCTTCAGATGCGGGACAGTTGGAGGGCCGGAATATCCCCGGACGAGAAGACCGGACTGGTCACTTCCGGCATCTACAGAATCAGCCGCAACCCGGCTTTCGTCGGTTTTGACCTGACCTACATCGGGCTGCTTCTATGCTTCGCAAACTGGCTTCACCTGCTCGTCGTGCTCTGCGCGGTGACGATTTTCCACCTCCAGATCCTTCAGGAGGAGCGGTTCCTGCTTTCAAGGAAAGACATTGACTACAAGGACTATTACAACCGTGTCCACAGGTATTTATGAATATGCCGTAGTGGGAAACGTAAGAGTTTTGAATAAATATTGAGATATTCAGGAAACAAAATATTCAAGAGATAAAATGGAAATATTCAAGAGATATGTGATGCTGTGCGTCGGACTGCTGATTGTGGCGTTCGGGGTGGCTTTTTCTATTCTGGCGGATCTTGGAACTTCGCCGATCTCGTGTCCGCCTTATGTGGCGAGTATGCTGTGCCCGCTGACGGTGGGGGAGGCAACGATCGTGATGCACTGCATATTCATTCTGATTCAGATGGCGCTCCTGCGGAAGGATTACGACTGGGTCCAGCTGATGCAGCTGCCGGTGGCGTTCGCGTTCGGGTACATGACGGATTTCGCCTGCTGGTGCATCGCGGATGTGCCTTGCCCGAACTACCTTATGCAGGTCGTTTGGTGCCTTGTGGGCATCGTGCTTGTGGGGGTCGGTGTGGCTTTTGAGGTCGTGGCCGGGGTGGTGACACTGGCCGGCGAAGGACTTGTTCTGGCGATCTGCAAGGCTTTCAAAACCCGTTTTGACATCACGAAAGTTGTTGTGGATGTGTCGCTTGTGGCTCTGGCGTGCGTCGCCTCGCTTCTCTGGCTTGACGGAAGAATCCACGGTGTGCGTGAGGGAACCCTCGCCGCCGCCCTGCTCGTGGGAGTCATCGCACAGTGGTGCAACAAGCCGGTCGAGAAGCTGGCGGAAAAGATTGGTGTGAACAATGCCGGAAAGTGATGCGAAGTTGATGAATATTAAGGCTTAAGCCTATGCGCCTCATCGGAGATTACATATCTTACATCAAGGACATCCGGAGATATTCGGCGAGAACTCAGGCGATATATTCAGATGCCCTGAAGGTCTTTGTGGAGGATTGCGGGGCGGCGACTGATGAGGAACTGCTGAAATCGCTCACGCCGCAGGTCATCCGTTCGCACGAGGTGTATCTTCTTGAGAAAAGAGAGGATAGCCCGAGGACGGTCAGGCTGCATCTGTCGGTGCTGTCGGGGTTCTGCCGCTACCTGATGAAGGAGAAAAGGCTGACCGCCAATCCAGTGCGGACGGTGGCGAAGCCAAAGGTGGAGAAAAGGCTGCCGGTGTTCTATAGGGAAGAGTCGATGAATGAATATTTCGCCGCGACGGACTGTGATGCTTCCGAGGAGAATCTGGCGCTGATCACAGGGAACGACAAGGCCTCCGAGGCGGCATATTCAAGAAGGCTGGAACGGCTGATCGTGTCGATGCTTTACAGTACGGGGATGCGCCGGGCGGAGCTGATAGGGCTGAGGGTCGGCGATGTGGATTTCGCCCGCGGGACGATGACCGTGAGGGGAAAAGGCGACAAAGTGAGAGAAATTCCGCTTGTTTCTTCGCTTTGTAAGGAAATTTCATTATATTTACAAGCAGTTGAAACGATGGTTGGTCGCGAAAGATCGGCAAGCGAGCCACTGGCGGTCACCGGCAAGGGCCTGAAACTCTATCCGGTTTTCATAGACAGGGCGATAAAAAGAGCGCTTGGGCGGATCGGGAGCATCACCGGGAGAAAGTCTCCACACGTGTTGAGGCATTCCTTGGCCACGGAACTGCTGGACGAGGGGGCGGATCTCAATTCGATAAAGGAGCTTCTGGGACATTCCTCGCTAGCGGCGACGCAGGTCTATACGCACAACACCATCGAGAAACTGAAAAAAGTTTATGTTAACGCCCACCCAAGGGCAAAAAGCGGAGGTAAAAATGGAGATTAGAGTAAAATCCCTGAAGTTCGACGCGGATCAGAAACTGCTCGACTATGTAGAGAAGAAGGTCTCGAAACTTTCCAGATTCAGCGACCATCTTGACGATGTTGAAGTGACTTTATCTTTGCTCAAGGAGCCTGACAACAAGAATGTCAGGATCCAGTCCAGGGCCTACGGCCAGGATCTTGTCATCGAGAGGAACTCGACATCGTTCGAGGACGCGGTGAGCGCCGCCGTCGATCTGATGAAGGAGAAGATCGTAAGGACAAAAGAAAAGAAATTTGACGCATAGGATGAAAAAGAGATTGATCTTGAGTCTGATAGCCGTGGCAGGCATCGCCGCCGCGTGTGGTCAGCAAAGAGGTGCTGGAAGACAGGCCGCCGGAGATGGCGGGCCTGTCTTTCTTGATGAAACGAGAACCATCGAGGAGAGGGTGGAGGACGCTCTCTCAAGGATGACAACAGAGGAAAAAGTGGCTGTGCTGCACGCCCAGTCCAAGTTCAGCTCGGCCGGAGTGCCGAGGCTCGGCATCCCTGAGATCTGGACTTCCGACGGCCCTCACGGAATCCGTCCGGAGGTGCTTTGGGACAAATGGAGTCAGGCCGGGTGGACAAGTGATTCCTGCACGGCGTTCCCGGCGTTGACCGCGCTGGCTGCCACTTGGAATCCTGAGATGTCGGCTCTTTACGGAAAGAGCATCGGCGAGGAGGCCCGCTACCGCAGGAAGGACGTGCTTCTGGGACCTGGCGTGAACATCTGCAGAACCCCTCTCAACGGGCGCAGTTTTGAATATATGGGTGAGGATCCTTACCTTTCAGGCCGCATGGTCGTGCCTTATGTCAAGGGTGTGCAGAGCAACGGCGTGGCTGCCTGCGTGAAGCATTTCGCGCTGAACAATCAGGAATATAACCGCTTCACCACCAATGTGACAGTTGATGACAGGACTCTCTATGAGATCTATCTTCCGGCCTTCAAGGCAGCCGTCACCGAGGGGAAGGCTTGGGCGATAATGGGTTCCTACAATCTTTACAAGAACCAGTGGTGCTGCCAGAACCAGTACACTTTGAACGACATCCTTAAAGGAGAGTGGGGTTTCGATGGAGTAGTGATCAGTGACTGGGGCGGAGCCCATGACACGGAACAGGCTGTGAATAATGGTCTGGACATGGAATTCGGCACGTTTACCAACGGACTTAGCTGGTCTCTCTCAAACGCTTACGCCAACTACTACCTTTCGGATCCTTTCCTCAAGGGAATCAATGAAGGGAAATATACCATGGATGTGCTTGACAACAAGGTCCGCAGGGTTTTGAGACTTATGTTCCGCACGGTGATGGACAGGAACCGTCCTTTCGGATCGTTCGTCAGCCCGGAACACATCGCGGCGGCGAGAAAGATCGGCTCGGAGTCCATAGTGCTTCTCAAGAACGATGGCGGCATTCTTCCGATAAAGAACGCGAGGAAGATTCTGGTTGTCGGCGAGAACGCTGTCAAGATGATGACAGTGGGCGGCGGAAGCTCCTCACTCAAAGTGAAGAACGAGGTTTCCCCGCTGGAGGGAATCAGGGAAAGGTTCGCGGATGCGAAGGTGGTTTACGAGCGTGGTTATGTCGGTGATGCCAGCGGCCAGTTCGACGGGGTGACGACAGGTCAGGATCTTAGCGAGAGCCGTTCGGCGGAAAAGCTGATCTCCGACGCCGTGGCGGCTGCCAAGGATGCCGACTACGTGATATTCATTGGTGGCCTGAACAAGAGTGACCATCAGGACAGCGAGGGCAACGACAGGGAAAGCTATGATCTTCCATATTCACAGAACGCTGTGATTGAGGCTCTTGCCGCAGCCAATCCGAAACTTGTGGTTGTGAATATCTCCGGAAACGCTGTGGCGATGCCGTGGGCTGACAAGGTTCCGGGAATAGTTCAGGACTGGTATCTTGGGAGCGAGGCCGGACATTCTCTGGCGGACGTGCTTTCAGGCGATGTCAACCCTTCCGGAAAACTACCGTTCACGATCGGGGCCACGCTGGCTGATTATCCTGTTCAGTCTGAAATCCAGTACCCGGGAATCCCTCGCAAGGAGACCGTCAAGATGGGCATTCAGGACAAGATCATCTACGACGAGACCTACACGGAAGGAATATTCGTGGGCTACCGTTGGTTCGAGCATAGCGCCATCAAGCCGACCTTCCCGTTCGGCTACGGACTCAGCTACACCACGTTTGAATATGGCGAGCCTAAGACTTCTGGCTCAATCGAAAAGGGCTTGACCGTCACTGTTCCGGTGAAGAACACCGGCTCTGTGGCCGGTGCTGAGATCGTGCAGATTTATGTCAGCGCTCCGGAAAGCTCAGTCGAGCGTCCGGTAAAGGAACTCAAGGGCTTCGGAAAGATATTCCTTGAACCAGGCAAGTCTGGTGAGGTGAAAGTGACTTTGGACAAGGCGGCCATCAGCTATTTCGACGCTGAAAAGCATGATTGGGCGGCTGAAAAAGGCAACTACAGGATTCTTGTCGGCGCTTCGTCCGAGGATATTCGTAAGACATTGGATTTTAAGTATTAATAGAGCCTTGAATGGCGAAAGGAACGGTTAATGTCGGCAGCCGGTGCCGTGAGATAGTTTCCGCTGTCAAGTCAGGGCAGTTCGCCCCCGTCTATCTGCTGATGGGGGACGAACCATACTACACGGACATGGTCTGCGATGCTGTCATCGAGAACGCTCTTGACGAGGCTTCGCGGGATTTCAACGAGACGATCTGCTACGGGGCGGATGTCGATGCGGACACCGTTATCACAGCTGCCCGCAGGTTTCCGATGATGGCTGAGAGGCAATTGGTTGTGGTGAAGGACGCACAGGCAATGCGTAATCTGGAGAAGTTGGCTGTTTATTGCGAGAAACCTTTGGACTCCACGGTTCTGGTGCTTTTGATGCGCGGGGCTTCAGCTGACAAACGGAAGGCATTGTACAAGCAGGCCTCCAAGAATGGGATTGTTGTCGAGTCCAATGCATTGAGGGACTACGAGATGCCTTCGTGGATCGCTCAGTATTATTCCGGAAGGGGACTGTCAATCGATCCCGAGGCCGCAGCTCTGCTGGCTGAGTCCGCCGGCACGAATCTGAGCCGCATCGCCGTCGAGACCGACAAGATGCTGAAGAATCTCCCGGAGGGAGCGAAGCAGATAACTGTCTCGGACATCGAACGGAATGTCGGCATCAGCCGTGAGTTCAGCGTGTTTGAGCTGACCAAGGAACTTTCGGCGAGGAACGGGGCGAAGGCTTTGAGAATAGCCGCGCGCATCGGTGAGGCGGCGAAGTTCGCCATGCCGATGGCGGTAAGCGCCCTCTACACCCATTTCGCCAGAATCCTGAAATACGCCGCGTTGAAGGAAAAGAACCGATACCCGGACAGAACCGCCGTCGCTGCCGCCCTGCAAGGCGTGAACCCTTACTTTTGGAAGGAATATGACACCGCGGTGGCCAACTACCCGGTCCGCAAGGCGATGGAGGTGATCTCCCTTCTTTGTGAATATGACTACAAAGGCAAAGGAGGAGATGCCGGGGAAGCCACTCCGGGCGAACTGCTCGTTGAATTGACAAGCAAGATTTTAAGTATATGAGTGAGAATATTATCGAGTGCAGGAATGTCTGCAAGAACTTCGGGGAGAAGGTCGCGCTTGACAACGTCAGTGTGAGCGTCCCTAAAGGCGGAATATTCGGTCTGCTGGGGCCTAACGGTGCCGGAAAGACCACGCTGATCCGCATCATTAACCGGATAACTATTCCTAATGGTGGAGAAGTTTTGTTCGACGGTCGTCCGATAACGCAGTCGGATGTCGAAAAGATAGGCTATTTGCCTGAAGAGCGGGGACTCTACCGCAAGATGGAGGTCGGCGACCAGGCAATGTATCTGGCCCAGTTGAAGGGCATGAGCGCAGCCGAGGCCCGCAAGGCGTTGAAGGAATGGTTTGTGCGTTTCGGAATCCAGGACTGGTGGAAGAAGAAGGTCGAGGAACTGTCCAAGGGTATGGCCCAGAAGGTTCAGTTCATCACGACCGTTGTGCACAAGCCGTCACTGATGATTCTGGACGAGCCGTTCTCCGGATTCGACCCGGTGAACGCCGAGTTGATCCGCAAGGAGATCCTTCGCTTGAAGGACGAGGGGGCCACAATCATCCTATCGACACATAATATGGAGTCTGTCGAGGAGTTGTGCGACAACATCGCCCTGATCAACAAATCTCATCTGGTGATTACCGGCGGGGTCAACGAGATCCGTCACAAGTACGGCAACAACAACATCGAGCTGGTCTATACCGGCGAGGACAGGGTCAAGGATGCCGAAGGAATATTCAAAGTCCTCTCTGACGAGGATAACGCCGGACGGCACACCGCCGTGCTGACTCTCGGGGAGAACGTGTCCTCCAATGACGCGCTCTCTGTCCTGCTCGGTCAGGACATCATCGTCAACTCGTTCAAGGAACTGATCCCGAGGATGAACGACATATTCATAAAACTTGTAACCGAGGAGGCATAGTCATGAATTTCAGAATAATAAAGACTGTCATAGCGAGGGAATATCTCACCCGCGTCAAGAAGAAGTCCTTCATTGTCACCACGATACTTGTGCCGCTGATTTTCGCGGCGACCATGATAATTGTCGGATTGATCATGGCCGGGACGAAGGAAAGGAAGCAGGATGTCGCCGTGGTTGACTGCTCCGGCATCGTGATGAGCCACCTGCAGGACACAGACCGGCTTACGTTCACGGACTATTCCTCCGAGAATCCCGATTCGGTCAAGGCCCGTCTGGACGAGTACGGGAAGGATGTCCTGGTAGTAGTGTCTCCGCTGGATTCCGTCAAGAAGACGGTCTCCGTCCAGACATATTCAAAGGACCCGCTCGGAGTGGAGTTCACCTCGGGGCTTACCGCGAAGGCCAATGACGCGGTAGAGGAGTACCGTGTGCAGCAGTACGGCATCGACAACCTTTCCAAGATTATGGACGAGGTGAAGGCCGATGTCAAGGTGACGGAGTACACGATGGACGAAAAAGGCAACGAGACTGTCTCGGAGTCAGGGATATACATGATCATCTCCATGCTTCTGGGCATCATCATCTGGATGTTCATCATGATGTTCGGCGGGCAGGTGATGTCCAGTGTCATCGAGGAGAAGACCAGCAGGGTGGTAGAGGTGCTGATCTCGTCCGTCAAGGCCATCGACCTGATGTTCGGCAAGATCATCGGTGTGGCTCTTGTGGCGCTGACCCAGTTCTTCCTCTGGATTGTTCTGACCGGCGTGCTGGTCACCGTCGCCACAAGTGTGGTAGGCAAGGACATGCTCACCGGTATGGCCGGCAACCCAGAGATGATGGCCCAGACGATGGGTGTCTCTCCGGATCAGATGCAGGCTCTTGGCGGGACAACCGCCACCCTGGGAGCGGCCGCCGACTCGACCGCAGCCGTGGCCGGCGAGCCTGACGAGATGAGCGTCATCATCGGCACGCTCGTGAACATTCCTTGGGTGAAACTGATAGTCTCATTTCTTATCTACTTCATCCTCGGCTACCTGCTCTATGCGTCGATGTTTGCCGCCGTGGGTTCCGCCGTCGAGAATGAAGGCGACTCGCAGCAGCTTCAGATGCCTCTGACCATCCCGTTGATGATCGCTTATTTCATCATCCTGATGGCGTTCCAGAACCCTGACAGCGGAGTGGTTGTGTGGGGTTCGATGATTCCGTTCACCTCGCCGATCGTGATGCTGGCCAGGATCCCTTACGGGGTTCCGATGTGGCAGCTTGTGGTCTCGATCGTCCTGCTCCTTGTGACTTTCTTCGGCTGCGCCTGGCTCTCCGCCAAGATCTACAAGGTGGGAATCCTGATGTTCGGCAAGAAATCGACGTTCAAGGATTTGTGGAAGTGGCTGAGGATGAAATAGCTTTTTGTCCGTCGCACCGCCGCGGGCAGCCGCGATGATGTGCTACTTTATTAACCATGTTAATATTCACTTATGAGGAAAACACTAATTATGATCATGTTCCTGGCGGGAGGGCTTTGCCTTTGCGCGCAGGAGCGGACAATCACCTGGACGACGGATCCGGTTGACGGCCACCGCACAGGTGTCGTGGCTTCCAACGCATCGAACGTTGAGGAAGCGATGGGTACGGTAAAAGGATGTACCTACTATGCGCCGAACGGCAGGAAGTTCCGCAAGGGGACTGTGAAGAATGTGGCCCGGATAATGCTTGACGCCCAGCCTGCGATGGCAAAGGTCAAGACCGTCATCGGCCATTCAACACGTGAGATGGTGCGCACCTATCCGGAGTGCGAGATCTATGACTGGTACATTGACGAGCTGATTCGCGCGACCGCCGACAGCACCGGCAAGAGGGTGGACATCGGTATCGCCAACAGAGGTGGGGTCCGGATCGACATGCCGGCGGGAGAGGTTCTCTACGATGACATAATGTCGATGTTTCCGTTTCGTAACAACCTCTGCTACGTGGCTTTGCGTGGACGTGACGTGCGCGCGCTGCTGGATCAGATGGCGGCTTCCACGTTCCAGATCGTCGGTGGCGTGAAGGTCGTGGCCAGGAACGGCAAGATTGTCTCGGCCACCATCGGCGGCGAGCCGCTGGACGATGACAGGCTCTACGGAGTGGCGACACTCAACTTCCTTCTTGACGGCGGCGACGGCTACAAGGTGGCCAGGAACGCCGAGGAGGTCATAATGTGCAACGGCTACCTCTACGACACGATGCTCGCCTATGTGCAGGGCCTCACCGCCGCCGGGAAGCCTATCGAGTACCAGAACCAGAACTGGATCACAATCCTTGAGGAGGGGGACAGCAAATGAGACGTTTTATTTTAGGAATATGCCTGCTCGCGGCCATCGCTAACATCGACGTCGTGGCCCAGAAGAGACTTACCATACTCCACGTCAATGACACCCACAGCCATCTTGAGCCGGAGCGCTCAGGCGAGCATGAGGGTATGGGCGGAGTGATCGAGCGCGCCGCCTACCGCGACAGTGTCGTGAAGGCTGACGGAAAGAGGAACGTGCTGCTCCTCCATGCCGGCGACTTCGATCAGGGCACGTCCTATTTCTCCGTGCTCGGAGGCGACATCGAGATCGATCTGATCAACGCGATGAAGTACGATTGCGTGACTTTGGGCAACCATGAGTTCGACAACGGTGTGGATGAGCTCGCGCGCCGACTTGCCAAGATCAAGTGTCCTGTGGTCTGCGCCAACTATGATTTCTCGAAAGTGTCTCTGTCTCAGTATGTCAAGCCGTACACCATTCTGAGAAAGGCCGGAATGAGGATCGGCATCATAGGCCTTATGCCGGACATCACCATTCTTGTCTCTAAGGAGGTCTCCGACATGATACCGGGCTATGAGAACTCCGAGGTGGTCAACAAGTGGGCCGAGTACCTGAAGACCGAGAAGAAGTGCGACCTTGTGATCGCCCTCACCCACATCGGTTTCGAGAACGAGCCGTATCTGGACCAGATGCTTGTCCGCCGCACCCGCAACGTGGATCTCGTCGTAGGCGGCCACTCCCACACCTACCTCAAGGCTCCTCACTACGAGAACAATCTTGACGGTGTCCCGGTTCCGATCGTACAGGACGGCGAGTGGGGACTCTATGTCGGCAACATGAAGATTACAAGGTAGTTCCGGATTTCAGAGTAAGAGATGGTGGCTAAGAGGAGACTTTCAGCCGCCATCTCTTTTCGGTGCTGGATTAAGAGGAGACTTTCTGTACCAAAGTCGCCAGGAGATATGATTGGTACAGGAGAGGCTTGTCTGGTGTACCAAAGTGGCCAGGAGATAGGATTGGTACAGCTCTTTCCGAAGCGTCGCGGACGGCTCAGGAAATAATATTTCCCTGTTGATGCGAGACTGAAGACCGCCGCGGTCTTGTCCACATAAACATATCCACCTTCGCGGATTTCCGAGAAACTCTGCATTCCTATAGGGTACAACATAGCCAATTCGTTATCTGTCATTCAAAGATAGTAAACATTTTCCAAACCACAAATCACGTATCCGTCGGATTGAAGTGGAATTGAAGTGGGATTGCCACGCACAAAGCCCTGCAGGGCCTCATCTATAAACGAGCGTGCAGTTCATCAATCAAGTTATAAGTCGGCCGTAAGGTAGGAATTGTGGACAAGAGCTTCGCCCCGTGCCCTTCAACGGCATCGACAAAGGCCTTGATCTCCGGATAAAAACCTTGGGTGTAGATCTGATTGTTGGTCATGGACGGGATAAAGTAGTTGCGGGAGAATAGTTCCACGCTGACCGGTTGATGATGGATAATCTTTTCCAGCGGCACTCCCATAAACGTGCCGCAATGAGGGCGGAAAGTCAACATCTCCATCCCATGCATCTCGTAAGTACCTTTGACAGAGCGCACAACCAGACTTTCCTCGGAGCTGGCCCACGAAGCTGATGTGGACAATTCCAGCATACCACTCACACATCCATGCCTCAGAATCAGCATCATCGTCACTCCTCCGCCTGAAGTCCGTACGGTTTCAAAACCTTGTACCACAGCGTCTCCGAAAAGAAACGACACATAGTCCAACGGATGGATGAACAAATCCGTCAAAGAGTCGCCTTCTGGATAACGCCCGGTGACATAGCGGAGGCTGTAGCTTTTTGCAACATCTTTACGGAGAGCTTTACGTAACGCCTGAGTGACAGGGGAATACCTCTTCTGCATTCCGACGACAGCCGGCACATTCCTCTGATCCGCCAATCTCGTCAAGACATCCAATTCCTCCAAAGTTCCGCACGGTGGCTTCTCGACAAATAAAGCCTTATTTGCCTTCAAAACTTCCGAGGCGATCCCAAAATGCGCAGACGGCGAGGCCGACACGAACACTCCACTTACAGAATCATCCGACAGGATGTCATCCAAATCTGTCGTTACCGTGATTCCTGAATATTTCCTCTCTATCAACCGAGCCTTTTCCTTCGACCGACAGCAAATGTACTTCAACGGCACGTGAAGATAGTCCAGAACCGGATACAGATTATCCACGCTGTGCCCACCGAAACCCACGAAAGAATATTCATTGACACAGCATTCCTGTAGTCGTCGGCGGCTGCGCATATTTTTGTATCTTTCTATCAACTTTTCAATTTTTTCCATAACCTACATATTCTTCACTCGTTTGAAATAGCGATGATATGTCTCGCCATGCAAGCCGGACCAATTATATTTCCCATAGAAAACCTCAATCAGGCGTTTGGGGAAGATTCTTTCCAAATTCCGCATCAAGATGATGTCATACTTGCGATGGAAATTAATCCAGCAGCCATTGCATCCAGCAGAGTACGCACACTGCAATTTTCGGGCTCTCTTTGAATTGAATATTCCATCCAACGATTCTTTATGAATATTTCCAAGCGTCACTCCGAGATTCTGGCAAAGCGGCACATCACCATTCGAATGGACAACCAATGAACTGAATATACTCTGGCAGCGCAACAGAAGCCGCCCGTTCCGCCACTCATCATAAAGCGCCACGAAATCATAGTTTTCCTCCGTATCGTGAATATTCTCGGGAATTCTCCTAAGATAATCCTCAGCATCAGTCTCCAGCAACTCACCGGTCGTGTCGAAGAACGACATCGTCCCATAGATTCCGACACGGACATCTATCCCGTACTTCTTAGCGACATCAATCACAAACCGCATATCCTCAAAATCATTCCACGGAGACAGGCAGAACATCAACGAGACAGGCACTTCATTCTTCAATCCCTCCACAACCCGGATCACCTTGTCATAGCCATCCCGTCCACGCATCCGCAGATAAGTCTCACGGTCTCCGTCAAGCGACAAGTACAGATGTTTCGGCAGGTATTTCCTGACATATTCAATGACACGCTCGGGAGCAAGTCCGTTGGATAGCAAGGTGTAATTCGGATGATACCGACTGAACCATTCCATAATCTCCGCCGCCTGAGGATGCAGGATGAATTCACCGCCTTCCAGCCCTACAGTGGTATGCCGTGTTACGCACCGACTGGACATAATCCTCTTGATGTCTTCAAGTGAAAGGTTCTCGTCCGGCTTCTTCCAAATCGAGCAATGCCGGCAACGGGATTGACACCGAGTCGTTGAATATATCATCAACAGGCTCACTTTCTTCCGTCTCGGGAAAAACAGATTGTGAAGGTAAAGACCTCCGTTATAAAGGTAATCGGCAATGGAATACATAGAAGAAACCCTGCTCCTTAACAGGAATGATTATTTCCTGCAAAGTTCGGAACAAGGTTTCTACCATCCTATTTCAGAATCTACTATCTTTTATAATAAATCACAGATTATCAATTAAATAAAGAAAATTTATTTACTTTTCACAATTGCTTCTCTCCTATATCTGAATCAAAAGCCTCATTCCTCAGCATCAGTATCTTTCCGCTCAACATCATTAGATGTGAAGTCATACACCCAGATCCGCTTAATAAAACCATCATACTTGTCCTTCTTATACTTACGCCAATTATACTCATTAAAGAACCGATTTCCAGCTTCGTCCTTGTCACGGACAAACCATTCCTTCAGAAGACTGCCATCCGATGAGAAGAAGCTGATTTTTCGATCGCCATCCGGTTCAGTGCTCGTCAATAAACCATCGAATACAGGATCCGTATTGATGTAACAATAATAAGTATACAGATGAAGCGAATCTCCCGGCATCACCTTCTCTAACTTAGGCTCCATAAATGTCCAGTCACACCAAATACCAATTGCTTCATTTGTGTCATTCTTGACCCACCATTCTCCTTCATTATCTGCAAAAGAATCGGAAGGGTCACAGGCTATAAAGCAATACATCGCCATAAACGCAAATAAAATCTTTTTCATAATAAAAACAGTTTAAGTCCCATAAATATAGAATCATTCTGGGGAAACGCAAAATATTTCCCCAGAAATCAAAAAAAACAGAAACTTTATCGTTGCCTTATTTCAAGACTGGAGCCTGATTCTACAAAGAATGTGGAACCTATCGAAACGTTACCAACCAATGTCAGTTTAGCGCCATTGATAACACTGACATCCTGAACAGATATATTTGTCCCAGTGACGGTTGTTGATTCCGACACGGTACGCCCTGAAAAAGTGACATCCTCCGTGACAGGTTCTTCCACATCCTCGATTATACCATATCTACTGAAGCAAGCCTTTATTGAATCAACCTTTTCGGGAAATTTTTCCCGCATTTTCGAATACAACGCATCGTATGTCTTTACATCACTTGTCAGACAATCGAAAATATTCTTTCTTGACAAGGATCCATTTCTATCAAGATCCCAGAATACTTCAGGTTTGAACCATTCATTATTTGTCTCCGGGTATTTCTTTGGAATGGAGGGCTTTAAACTTTCATATTTTCTCAAATTCCCCATATAGTCTCCCCACATCTCCCCGATGCCACATAATTCAGCATTGTTCCCAGTACCGTTTCCATAGGCACCATACGACATTATGTAACTCACATATTTTGCCCAAAATGCACTTCCAACCTGACTGTAGTGGCTTGCGTGGGCAAGTTCGTGATTGACGTGCTCATAGATGCTTTCATAATCTTTTCCACTCGTGCCTATCGTGATGTCTGGTAACAACACACGCAAGATTCCTTGCAAAGTTGTAGTTGTTAACCCATAGCCAAGGTTTGCGAAGAAATTCGCCCAACCCGAATGCACGTTAAGACCGATTCCGTGTTCCAATCTACGCAGCATTGGAGTCGATGACGAGCTTGCAGTCCTCCAACACCATATCTTCATCGTTCTTGGAGGTTTGGTTATGCCTGTCCGCTCACACATCGAGTAATAATCGTAACCAGCATTATTAATCACTGACCAACGCCAAGCACGTTCACTATTTTCAATGTTTTTCGAATAGCCATCTTTGTCGTGCCAACCAAGATTGCAATTAGCTCTCGCCAAAGGTCCATAATTTCCCCAAATGTCAAAATCCTTGATATTGTCATAGACTATGGCATAATGAAGACGATGACGGAATTTGCTTTCAAGCGCATAATGACCGTTGGCGTCAGTGTATGTCGTGGAGTACTTCACGAACCTATGTCCACGAATTTTTACTCCTTTTAACGGAGCATAATTATTCTGTGAGACATATACTTTGATCGTTCCTTCCGGAGTCACTCTGCCGGCTCTCGTCAAAACGTCCCCGTCCACATCTTCAAAATCATCATAGCCTAAACTTTGATAGGCGGCAGCCTCTACATCAACACTCAAGCCACCACGAGTCTGGACAATGCTCTCATTTTCTTCCGGGATATAGCACTCATCCAGAATCTCATACGTCATTTCAGCCGGGAAATCGTAATCTGGCTTAACTGTAGTATATAGCCAATTAAAACTGTATTCTGTTTCTGCGGTTTCCAAAGAGTCTATCTCGGCGTCAGTCAGATCTACATCCAATGGATAATCAAATAGTTCCAGACCTGATTCATATAACAGGAAGTGAAACTGCGTGCTGTCTTGAGGCATAAATCTGACATATAAATCCGTCGGTTCAAGCTCAACTTGCTCCAATGAATAGTTATCATAGACAGACTGCATCACACTCAATGAATATGGATTATGCTCGACTGGTGCGAAATCTTCATCATCATTTGTTACAGATGTCCTTGTAATTAGCTTTTCTTGTCCACTGTCATTCAAGTCATCAAAAACCATCTCATTCATTGTGCAGGAAAAGAACACTGTACAAACAAGGCCTAAAATGGGAATGATTCTCTTCATACTGTCCGGTTTTATGTTCATATTCCGTGTTAATCGACCCAGACAAGTTATTTATGTGTCTTCAATGTTTCCACTTCCTGCTGAAGTGACTTCACAGCATCAATGAGTATCGGGATGATTGCTGTGTAATCCACAAGTTTACGGCCTTCATCATCGGTGTACACGAGGTTAGGTAGAACCTCCTCAATTTCCTGAGCCAACAGTCCTATCTCAGCATTGTTTCCTGTATATTTATTGTATGAAATGCCGGATGTAAGGTTTGCGGTGCGGGCCTCGTTTCCTATGAAATTGTAGGTGACAGGGCGTAATTGGGAAATGATGTCCAGTCCATTGTTGAGTGTGCGGATGCCTGTTTTGGCTCTGGCGTCAGAATAGTTATAGACCTTGCTGACCTGAATACTGTTGAATGTGCTCGTCTGCGAGTTATAAAACACAATCTGGTCATTGTGACCCGCGATGCGAGGCGCACCGGTGGCAGCAACACTGATCTGCAAGAACCTGCCATTAGTATGGTTGAAGTAAATTCCATTGCCAGCTACCGACATTACGTAGTAGTAGAAAGGAGTATCCGTTCCAATCAAGACTCTACCAGACTGATACTTTAGCTGAGCGGATGCCGATAAACTTGACATCAAAGAGATGGCGATCAACGCCAAGGCGAATGTGATTACCTTTTTCATAAAATTGATTATTAGAGTGTTATTGTAAAAATGGTTACTTAGTAAACGAGCCTTCAGAATAGGATCTATCGGTGATGATGGCGATATGATAAGTGCCCGACTCTTTCGGGACATCAATTCTTTCAAATATGGTCTCCGCAGAATCAAATTCAGAATATCCGCATAGTTGGTTCCGAGAATTGAAGAGATAAACACACACATTTCCTTCACCACTACAAGTTATTTCGAGGAAATTAGAAAGACGATAATAATAGATCTGTATCTGATCATGTAGGTCTCTTTCATAATCGTTTTTACCCTTGACGGTCTGTACTTCTACAGATATTTTCTCCTCGTCTTTTTCCGCAGCTTTCATTTGTCCACTTATGAATAGGCCGCACATAAGGGAAATTGACAACACAAGAATTGAAATAACTTTTTTCATCTTTTTTACATTTTTTGTTATCGCAAAGTTTGGCATAAATAATATACTCACAAAAATATCAGTCTACTTTTTAACCACCTAAGTAATTAAATATAAATAGATTAAATCATAGAGTGTTTACTTTTTACCTCACCTAACCTACAAATGTAAAAAGCGCTCATTATTTAGTCACGTCCCACTTATGAATGTACCTCCGAAACAACAACTCGACTCTCATTGAAAGTTTTTTTCAGCCAAGCTGACAAGGTTCCATCTTCTGCCTTTAGCCCCAATTTCGTTCTTAGTCTGCTGCTAATATTATATGCGTTTGAATAGTTTATGACTTTAGGCAGCTCAGATGTCTTTAGACCAATTATTAATAAACAACAATATCCAATTTCTGATGCCGTCAGACCACAATCCGTTAATTTCGAGACAAACTGAGGAAAATATATCGCATATATCAGACCGATACTAACCGTGACCTTGTCTCTATTGTTCAACAGTTCTTCCAACGTAACAGCGGCTTTTGACAAAGAATCAGGCATATCTCTATTCAAGAATGTAGACAATGCTTTAACTCTCATTTCGATTATTCTTTGAACCAGCAAATGATGTTCATCATTGTTGTCTTTTTCTAATGTATTCATCAATTTTTCGATAGGTTTGAGCCTTTTTGTTAAAGCTGTAAGCTCATCATATTCTTCTTTTATCTCATCGTATTTTAAACGTAAAGACAACTCTCTTTTTCTAAACTTACAATAGAAGAACAAACATAATGAAAAGATAATAATAAATATAACAGCAACGGTCACAGATAGTATTCTTTGCTTAATGATAGTGAGGTTGTTTTCGTAATTAGTCCTTACAGATTTGACTTCTTGATTGATCTTTATCAAATCAAGCGAATCGCTGAGTTTAGCATACCGTATAATGCTTTCGTAAGCGTTGATGTAATCTTCTTGTGATTTCTGTGCGGAAGCAAGAAGATAGTAGTAGGATTCATCATTAATGTTGCCTCCATTTTGAAGATACCGGCATAAAGCATCCTCTGACAAATCTGCGTCTCCTATTTTAAGATATACCTGCGCTATAATTTTCCAATCCAAATCAGACTCGCTTCGAGCATAATTGATATACTTTTCACAATCAGATTTTAGTACCTCGATAGATGAATTTGCATTCAAAGAATATAACAATTTAATGTCAAGCATTTTCAAATGATTGTGATACGACAAGTCAGGGTGTTGGTTGACAATAGAAAGGCAAGAGTCCAGTTTATGATAGTCTCTTAAAATCAGGTACGTATTAGCCTGAGATAAAATTGCGGATACGTAATTGTTGTCATTTCCGGATATTTTTGAATATTTTGCCGCCTCACGCAACTCATCAAGCTCTCCAGAAAGATCAAAACGAGAGAACTTGATTTGTGCTTTAGTAAAACAAAGCCTGGCGAGATCCTCAGTTGAAATTTTATTCAAATTTATATGTTCCGCGCAAACCAGACTTTCCATAGCCTTGTCCATCAGGCCGGCGTTCTGGTAGATGCGGGCCTGGTAGTAGTAGGACTTGAACTTGTACGGAGCGTTGAGGCGGTGGCGATAATAGCTCACGGCGATGTTGATGAGCGAGTCGTCCGTCCTGTCGATGTAGTTCTTGTCAAGGGCGATTGACTTAAGGAGGGCATAACGTGCGCTCTGACTTCTGGAGTCGAAATGAAGCGAGTCAATCGACTCCAGAATCATAAGTGCTGAATCCGGGCTTACGGACATACAGGACTCGGCGCGGTCGAGACTTTCATCAACGGCCTGGTTTCGTCCGCAGAAGGTCAGAACGCAGGTCAATATAGAAATAGTTAGTACATTTTTCATTGTTCGGTGTAGTAAATAACACCTAAATATAGAACAAAAATCATTTCCGACAAAAGACAGCAATGCTGAAAGTGTAATCGCAAATGGCAGAAGTAGAAAAACCTTAGCAACAACATTAGTTATCAATTAATTATTCACCTCAAAAGTAGATTCCAGCAATAGAAAAATTAGATTCAATATTCGATGAGTCGTCAGCCTTGCCCCATTGTCCACATATGGTAGAATACACCAATCCACAAAAAATCCAGCTTCAGAATGAACTTAATTCAAACTGAAGCCGGATGTGATTATTGTCACTTCAAAAGCTGAAGGCTACTTCGCTTTCTTAAGGATTATCTCATCTGTGACTCCGTCGTTGGCGACCACCTTGAAGGTGTCCTCGTCGGTCTTGAGGCGGACAGCCGGGAAAGTCCATACAACTCCGCTGGATTAAGAAGTAGTTTTGAATTGTTTGAAATGTTCTTTGAGGAGAAAAAATCTTCATTTTCTTCCCGTTTTTTCAGTCAGATCCGACCGCTGTCTTCCTTGGAAGAAGCGGTCGAAACTGAAGTGTTTCACTCTCAACCCGGCGCCCGAACTGAGGGCAATCGAACTTGTCCGGATTGCCGAGGTGAGCAGCAGGGGAAGAGATCGCTCTTAACCTTCAAACAATCAATTCAAAACAGATTTTAAGAAAAAAAGTAATCCTAAAGAGACTGTGTGAGAGATTTTGGTACAGGAGAGGCTTGTCTGGTGTACCAAAGTGGCCAGGAGATAGGATTGGTACAGGAAAGGCTTGTCTGTGTCTTCCAAGGTTGTCTCGTGAGCGGAACGGCGTGTTCTGCTCACGGAAGGGTATGCCAAGGCATCTCGTGAGCGAAACGGCGCATTCTGCTCACGGGAGGGTCTTCCGAGGTTGTCTCGTGAGCGAGACGGCGCGTTCTGCTCACGGGATGGTCTGCCGAGGTCGTCTCGTGAGCGAGACGGCGCGTTCTGCTCACGAAAGGGTCTGCCAAGGTCGTCTCGTGAGCGAAACAGTGCGATTTGCTCACGTGAGGGTCTTCTGCAGTGATCCCGAGCGACGGAAAGGTGCGGAAGTGTCGCATTGAAGACCTTGGGTCTGGTTGTTGGCACTCTGAATGTCGAGGAAGTTGAAACACGGCTGGAAAAGTTACTCATGCCCAAGGTGGCGGGTGGGGACTCAATGTCGGCAACATGAAGATTTCAAGGTAGTTCCGCTTATATGACAAAAAAAGAAGGTGGCCAGGTTAAAAAACTTGGCCACCTTCTTTTCGCTATTCTTTTTTCTGGCTCGTCCGGCATATGTCAGTGAGGCCTCTGAGGGAGTGTCATAGGATCGGGCCGAAATAGAAGATACGGATGTCCCCCTTTGTCTCACGGTACAGGGTGATCGATAGGTCGAACTCCAGAAAGCGGCCGTCCTTCGACACATGATAGTGGTTGAGATGGGCTCCGGTTACTGACTTATTGCCGCTCACATAATGATCCCCTTCGGTGCGCTCCAGAGGGATGTACATTGTGGCGACTCCGGGAAGGTCGAGTTCCACCAAGGAAACGTTGAAGCTGATGTGGCCTGGTGCGCCGCAGCGGCAGCGCCATCCGGACATCTTGACGCGAATGTCGTTCCCGTCATAGAATACCCATTTCTGGTTTCCCTCGAAATCTTTTCCCTTGACATTGGTCAGGTTGCAGTAGTGCTGTTTGTCTACGGTCACATAGCCGCGCGTGGTCACCTGCTGATCGTCAGGGAGCCATTGATTGCAGGAGACAATTCCTGCCAGCGCGATCAGAAACGGAAGGAATAAATGTCTGGTGCTCATAATTCAATAGTTTTTTAGTCTCTGACAATATAAATCCTTTTGATACGCATTTCTTGCATCATCGGTTCCCGGAAAGGAAACTTTTTTACCATACGGTTTCTTCCCGTCGGCAAACTCTTGGAAGATGTCTGTTACGAAAAACCCTTTTATGGTGCCGGAGAGGCTGGCATAAAAGGGTGCATGGGCGGTTTGGAGTCTATCTGGATTTCCGGAGGACGATCTGGTCGGTGGTGCCGTCGTTGGCGACCACCTTGAAGGTGTCCTCGTCGGTCTTCAGGCGGACGGCGGGGAAGGTCCAGACCACACCGGAGGATTCCTCTGAGCTGACCATGCGATCAATAAGCCGGCCGTTCTGGTAAAGGGTCAGGTACTTTGCGTTGCTGTAGACCTTGATGCGGAGGTCCTGTCCGGCTGGGAAGGACTTAAGGCGGCGCGATGTGATGTGTACCGTGGTCTCGTCCTTGTTCCACAGGGACTTGTAGAGGTAGAAGACATCTTTTCTCGTCTGGCGGTCACGGGTCACCAGTCCCTTGTCGTTCATGTACTTGCGGTCGTTGTTCCTTACAAACTTGACACCGTCCTCCGAATCCATGTAGCCTTCCTGGCGGTTGGCCACCGGGAAGTCGAACAGCACCCAGACGGAGGTGAAGTTCAGCCAAGGCATGGCCTTTATCTGGCGGACGTAGGACTCGTGGAAGCGGTTGCCATATTCCTCATAATGTCTGGAGTCGTCCTCCTTGTCGCGGACCGCGTCCGCCTGGTTCCACACATGGCAGAAAGGATTGATTCCGACACCATATTCAGAAAGATTGATCGGGCAGTCCGGTCTCAGCTCACGGACTTTCTTCAAGGAGGTGGTCAGCCCGCTGAAATCATTCGGGGTCCAGTACCAGCCATAGTAGATGTTCTGCGAGCAGAAGTCGCCCTTGAGGTAAGGGTAGCCGTCGCGGGCCAGCCTTGAGCAGTCCGTGAAGCCGACATAACGGTCAGGGTCAAGGCTCTTGGTGTACTCGTAAAGCCTTTTCGTCTCGCGGGCCACTCTCTCCGCGTCGAAAGCGCCCTGGAGATCACTGTTGTTGCCCCAGGTGTCCAGCTCGTTCCACATCCCCCAGAATGCGATGGAAGGGTGGTTGTACAGGTTGTTCACCATCTCCTTCATCTGGTGATGGATATTGTTGAAATAGGACTGAGGGGCATTCTCCCCGCACACATTCACCCAAGGCACCTCTGTCTGGACGATGATGCCGAGAGAGTCGCACTGCTGGAAAGCGAAGTCGTTGTGAGGATAGTGGGCCAGGCGGAGGAAATTGGCGCCCAGCTCCTTCACGATGCGGTAGTCACGCCTGTAGTCGGCCTGGGTCAAGGCTGAGGCCTTTCCGTCGGTGTCCTGATGCATGGCCACTCCGCGGAGCCTGTACGGACGGCCGTTGAGAAGGAAGCCTCTCTCCGGATCCATCTCTATCGAGCGGTAGCCGATTTTTGTCTCGGCGATGTCCATCATTCTCTTGCCCTTGAATAGCTCCACTCTGAGTGTATAGAGATAAGGATCCTTGACACCGTCCCAAAGATGAACCCCCGAAAGGAGGAACTCATGGTCGAAGTCGTATTCAGAGAAAGCTCCCACGGGGATTTCCCTGTCGGCCTGATAGGCGAGCTGGCCGTTGGACTCAAGTAGCTGCACCCTGACAAGGATGTTGGCGTCCCTGTTGCCGGAGTTGACAATCTTGGTTCTGACATTGGTGACGACCTTCTTCTTGGTGACCTCCGGAATCTCGCAGCGGATCCTGTACATGCCGTAGTCCTCGGGAGTCAGGTACACATCCTCCATCACGAGGAGCCACACAGGGTTGTGTAGGCCGCCGTTCTTGTTGAAATCCGAAGTGACGGGAGCCATCTGGACATCCTCGGTGTTGTCGCAGATCACCTCAAGACGGTTGACACCCTTCGTCAGGGCCTCGGTGATGTTCACGGAGAAAGGGGTATAGCCTCCTTTGTGGATGGCCACCTGCTCGCCGTTGACCTTGACGACCGCGGCCTGGGCCGCACCCTCGAAAAAGAGGTAATGGGTCTTTTTAATGTCCGTGATCCTCAAATCACAACGATAGGTCGCCTTGCCGCGGTAATAGTAGGGCGAATGGCCGTCCTCGGCGTTGTAGGAATGCGGCACGGCCACGGTCTCCCAATTGGAGCCGTCCTTGCTGAATTCCCATTCCTTCAACTGTTCCTGACGGAAACCACGGATCTGTGCCTCCAGAGGGAGGACAGCAAAAAGAATCGCCGCCGCGACGGCGCAGAATAAATGTCTTTTCATCAAGATGAATGATTTACGCATAATTACGCAAAGTTAGCAATAATCATCGGAAATTCTTATCTTCGCAGCTGATAAACATCAATCATTTCTCCTTATGGACAGAAATTGCTTAAGAAACTATGACAAGACCAGAAAAGTCCACGACTGGTTCAGGTACTTCGCGCCGGTCTTCATCACCTTTTCCGTGGCGCTTGGCTTCATCACAAGAATGTTGCTGCTGTTCACTCCGCCTACCGTAATCGGATTCACGGCGCTGGAATGGCTTAAGATCTTTCTGCTAGGCTTTGTCAATGATGTGGCGTTCTCCCTGCTCGCGCTCGCACCGGCGATGGTGGTGCAGGCCACGCTGAACGATGCCAAGTACAAAAAGCCGCTCTGCTACATTATCGGAGCCGCCCTGCTCGCCTTCGCGGTCTACTCATTGCTGCCATCCAACATATTCACTGAATATGGTTCCGTCGTTCCGACGATAGCCCGTCTGCTCTCCCTCCTGCTTCTCGGCGCGTTCTGCCTGAGGCTGTTCATCCCGAACATCAGGAAGGGTTGGTGCAAGGCCGGACTGCTGTTCACTATGGGGCTGTACATATTCCTGATGATAGTGAACGCCATCTCTGAGTGTGTCTTCTGGAACGAGTTCGGCGTGAGGTACAACTTCATAGCGGTTGACTATCTGGTCTACACGAACGAGGTGATCGGGAACATCATGGAATCATATCCTATCGTGCCGATGTTCCTCGGGGTCTTTCTTGTGGCGGTGCTGATCTGTTGGCGGCTGTTCCGGCGGAAGGATTTCAGCGAGTCCGGCAACGGGGGAGCCGTTCCGTTCCTGGCGACATTCGTCATCTATGCGGTGCTGTTCGCCGGAAGCTTCTTCTGGCTGCGTTTCAGCTACCGTAACCTCCAGAGCTCCAATAACTACGCGACCGAGTTGCAGTGCAACGGATGCTGGAATTTCCTTGAGGCCTACAGCAGCAGCACTCTTGAATATGACAGGTTCTATCAGATGCTTCCCGAGGATGAGGCGCAGGGACTCAAACTCGCGCTTTGCGGCCAGGTTCCTGTCCGAGAGGAGGCTGGCTCCGCGGTCCGGCAGGCAGACCAGCCAGCCGATGCCGCCGTGCTGATGATAAGGGACTCCGTTCCGCCTGTCAGGAAGAACATCGTGATGATCACCGTCGAGAGCCTGAGCGCCGATTTCCTCGCCGCCTATGGCAATGAGGACGGCATCACTCCGAATCTGGACACGCTCATTGAAAAGAGCCTTGTCTTCGACAACCTCTACGCCGCCGGCAACCGATCCGTCCGCGGCCTTGAGGCCCTGACCCTCTGCATTCCGCCGAGCGCCGGCGAAAGCCTTATCAAAAGGCCGGACAACGCCGGACTTTTCTCCACCGGCACCGTGCTGAGGGAGAACGGCTACACGACCTCGTTCATCTACGGCGGCGACAGCTATTTCGACAACATGCGCGCCTACTTCTCCGGCAACGGCTTCGAGATCATCGACAAGTACTGTTATCCGAAGGAGGACATAACGTTCAGCAATATCTGGGGTACCTGCGACGAGGATTCGTACAGGGTGGCCTTGAAGGAGTTCGACAAGAAGGCCGAGAGCGGGACTCCGTTCCACGCCATCATATTCACAATCAGCAATCATCGTCCGTACACATTCCCGGAAGGGAAGATCACCTACGACGGTGAGATGAAGTCGCGCTCCGCCGCCGTGAAGTACACCGATTTCGCCATCGGCCAGTTCCTCGCCGAGGCCTCGCGCAGACCGTGGTTCGGCAACACCGTGTTCATCGTCGTGGCCGACCACTGCGCCTCCAGCGCCGGCAAGACCAGCATCCCGGTGGACAAGTACCACATACCGGCGATCGTCTATTCCCCGGGCTTCATCCAGCCTCGGAGGGTGGAGAAGCTTTGCTCCCAGATTGACCTGATGCCGACCATCTTCTCCCTGTTGCACTTCTCCTATGACTCGAAGTTCTACGGCCGGGACATCCTCGCGCCGGACTACAACCAGCGGGCGTTCATGGCCACCTACCAGGATCTGGGCTACTACAGTGATGATGTGCTGACCGTCCTCTCGCCGGTCCGCCGCATCCGGCAGTTCGACGTGAGGGAGACCGGACCGTGGAGCCACACCGAGACGCCGAAGGAGACACCGGCGGACTCCCTGGTGAGGGAAGCCCAGGCATTCTACCAGACCGTCAACCTTAAGCCCTGGTAAATGTCAGACAGATAGCCGCAAGATAAACTATCAGGTATGAACAAGAAAGTCCTCTATTACATCGCCGCCCTCCTTTGGGGAGCGCCGGGGGTTGTCATCGCCGTCAAAGGCATCCAGGCGTACTTGACAATGCCTACGGAAAGGCTCTGGTGGCTGCTGCTCATCACGGCCTTTGTGCTGATGTGCTTCTACCTCATGTTCCGCAAAGCCGTGAACAAGTACTCGGCGCGCATCGCCGGACTGCCGCGGAAGACGACTCCCTGGCAGACATTCCCACCAGGCGGATGGATTCTGATTGTGGGCATGGCATGCCTTGGCGTCAGCCTGAAGTTCATACCCGGACTCCCCGCTGAATTCATCGCTTCCTTCTACTCCGGCCTCGGCCCGATGCTCATCCTCGCGGCCTGCCGGTTCATATTCAAATCCTTTATTCCCTGACGTAGTGAGGCATCTCCGATGGAGTGATGATGGAGATCTCGCATAGCCCCTTCACCTCGCCGTCTTCCTTCCAGGCGCTCTGGAAGATGAATTTGTGTACACCTTGCTTCTCGATGGTGTAGCAGTTCGTGCCGCCCGTCTCCAGCAGGTGACGGATTATGCCTGCGGAACGTTCACCGTGGCAGCCGAAAAGGTTCTTTCCGATCAGGCTGCCATGCTTCTCGTACTGTCTCACGGCAGGATCGTTCTGATAGATAATCACTCCGTCCTTGTCACAGACGGTTATGGAGCAGTTCAGCTCCTTGGCCCAGTCAGGTATTATCATAATGTGATTAGTTAAGAAGCTGTTTTGAATTGTTTGAAATGTTCTTTGAGGTGAAAAATCTTCATTTTCTTCCCGCTTCTTCAGTCAGATAGCACCGCTATCTTCCTTGGAAGAAGCGGTCGAAACTGAAGTTTTTCACTCTCAAACCTTCAAACAAACAATTCAAAACAGCTTCTAATTGTTGCGAAGATAAGCATTCCTTCCCGAATGTCCCTGCTGTCCCGTGAGGAAATCTACCGGATGTTGCGGCGGACGGGGAGGAGGGCGATGATGTAGCCGATGAGGGCTACACCGGCGATGGTGGCGAGGACGTCCTGCCACTGGAGGATTACGGGGTAGGCGTTCACGAGGAAGCTGCCGGGCATCTTGATGAAGCCGAAGTGCTGCTGGGCGAGGGAGAAGCCTATGCCGATGACAAGACCGGCGGCGAGACCGAGAAGGGAGATCAGCCAGCCTTCCAGAGTGAAGGTGCGGCGGAGCATCTGGTCGGTGGCCCCGAGGCTGCGGTAGGTCTCGATGTCATCCTTCTTCTCGATGATCAGCATCGTGATGCTGCCGAAGATGTTCAGGGCGATGATGATGATGACGAAAATGAGGATCAGGAATATCGCCGCCTTCTCGTAACGCATCATCTTGTAGAGCGACGGATTCTGGCGGAAGCGGTCCAAAACCTTGAATTCAGGGCCTAACTCTTTCTGAATATGCTTGATCGCGGAACGGATGTCTTTCGCCGTGGAGCCTTCGGCCAGGCGGATCTCCACTCCTGAAACCTCTTCCTCATAGCCAAGCAGCTTTCTCATCTCTTCGATCGGCACGATCATCAGATCATCGTCAATCTGCTGGTTGACCGAGAATATTCCTGAAGGGCGCATCCGCACGGTTTCAATCGAGGCCGCCGGGTTCGCAAGCGAGAAATTCCTGTCCCTGATCGGGAAATATAATTCCGCGGAGGCGAGGAAGGCCGGGTTCATGCCCATCTTGTATGCCAGGCCCGCGCCGACAACCATCTGCGGCAACTGGCCTTTGTGCAGGGAAAACTCTCCGTTGGTGATGTGTTCCGCAAGAGGAGATTCCGCCTCGAAAGCGCTGTCCACGCCCTTGGCCTTGGCTATTCCCTGATGCCCGTCATAGTCCACGAACACATTCTCCTGAAGGATGAGGTCATATTCACCGATCATCGGATTCGCCTTGATCCGGTCGAACGCCTCGCCTTCGGGGATGAAGACCTTGCCTTTAGCGGGGGTGATGAGAATGTCCGGCTCGACATTGCTGAGGGTGGATTTCACCAGCTCGTCGAAGCCATTGTAGATTGAAAGGATGATGATCAGCGCAGCCGTCCCTATAGCCATACCGACGGCACTGATCGCGGAGATGATGTTGATCACGTTGTGTGACTTCTTCGCGAACAGGTACCGTCGGGCTATGAAAAGGGGCAGGTGCATAACCACCTCTGTTATTCAGGCTTGTAGGAGTCCTTCAGGGCTGTCGTCTTGTTGAATATCACCTTGTCGGCGGTGCTGTCCGGATCCTTGTAGTAGTAGCCGGTGCGCTCGAACTGGACGGCGATTCCGGAGTTGTCCTCAAGAAGGGCCGGCTCGGCGTAACCTTTAGCTATTGTGAGTGACTCCGGGTTGAGGAAGTCCTTGTAGTCCTTGTCCTCAGGGATGGAGTTCATGTCCTCCTTGACGAAGAGACGGTCGTAGTTGCGGATCTCGATCTCTTTGGCATATTCAGTTGAAACCCAATGGATCGTGCCTTTGACAGAGCGCCATTCGCCTCCTCCCGGCTTCGTGGTAGGGTCGTAGGTGCACTTGAGCTCGACAACATTGCCCTCGGCATCCTTGACGACCTCCTCGCACTTGATGATGTAGGTGTATTTCAGACGAACCTCTCCGTCTGGTTTGAGGCGGAAGAACTTCTTCGGAGCGTCCTCCATAAAGTCGTCGCGCTCGATGTAGAACTCTCCCGTGAACGGAACCTTGCGGGTGGCTCCCTCCGGCTCGGCAGGATTGAGAGGGCAGTCGAACCACTCCACCTTGCCCGGCTCCCAGTTGGTGAGGGTGACCTTCAAAGGTTTCTGAACGACCATATACCTGTTGGCCCTTGCGTTAAGATCCTGGCGCACACACCATTCCAAAAGCTGGATGTCCATCATCTGGTCACGCTTTGAGACTCCGATCTTCTCGCAGAACATCTTGAGGGCCTCGGCGGTGTAGCCTCGGCGGCGAACTCCGCAGAGAGTAGGCATACGTGGATCGTCCCATCCGGAGACAAGGCCTTTCTGGACGAGTTCCAGAAGCTTTCTCTTGCTCATCAAGGTATAGGTGAGGTTCAGTCTGGCGAACTCGTACTGATGGCTCGGCCAAATCTCAAGGGTCTTGATGAACCAGTCGTACAGAGGTCTGTGGACATCGAACTCAAGAGTGCAGATCGAGTGGGTGATGTGCTCTATTGAGTCGCACTGGCCGTGGGTGAAGTCGTACATCGGGTAGATGCACCACTTGTCGCCCGTGCGGTGATGCGATGCGTGCTTGATCCTGTAGAGAATCGGATCGCGGAACATCATGTTCGGGGAAGCCATGTCGATCTTAGCGCGGAGAACCTTCTCTCCGTCAGCGTATTTTCCGGCCTTCATGTCCCTGAACAGACGGAGGTTCTCCTCCACGGAGCGGTTCCTGTAAGGACTCTCGGTTCCCGGCTTGTCCACGGTGCCGCGTCCCTTGCTGATCTCCTCCTGGGTCTGGTCGTCCACGTAGGCCTGACCGCGCTCGATCATCTGCTCGGCCCAGGCGTAAAGCTGGTCGAAATAGTCGGAAGCGTAAAGTTCCTTGTCCCACTGGAAGCCGAGCCACTGGATGTCCTCCTTGATCGAATCGACATATTCAGTGTCCTCCTTGGTCGGGTTGGTGTCGTCAAAGCGGAGGTTGGTCTTTCCGCCGTACTTCTGGGCGAGCCCGAAGTTGATGCAGATGCTCTTCGCGTGTCCGAGATGGAGGTACCCGTTAGGCTCCGGAGGGAAACGTGTCATCACGCTCTTAACTCTTCCGGACTTCAGGTCGTCCTCTATTATCTCCTCAAGAAAGTTGAGTCTTTTCGGCTCCTCGGCCGTTGGCTTTTTCGCTTCTTCCATTGTTCTGTCAGTATTAAACTCACAAACTTACATAAAAATCTGCGATTTTTACGCCCGTCACATAAGAAAGAAACAGTTTTTTAGAGGAAATACAAAAATATTCCGCTGATTCTCCATTATGGCTGAACTTCTTTCTTTTTGCGATCCATGGACTACTAGCTGTTTTTGCGTGGCAGATAACTGCTTGATAATTAGCGTAATCGTAAATCACCTAGTGCGAAATCACGTACTAGGTAATCGTTCTGTTGCTTGATAATCAATGTGTTGGGTGCCACGGACCCACCGCGCACACTGCCGCGCACACTGCCGCCCACACTACCGCCCACACTACCGCCGTTCGAGAACCTCAAGGCACATGCGGCCGTTGTGGTATGGGCATTTCCAGAAGCCGGCGCGGTCATCGGTGGTGTTCGGGGTGAAATACTTTTTATATTTCTCCGCATCCGGAATGCAATGCCTGGATGATTCTATATTTCCGGACTTCATGTTAGAAATAGCGCATGAAAGGCTGTAGTATGCGTAGTGGCGATATTTCCCGGACGTTAATGCATATTTTCTTGCGGTTTCCCAAGCGTCAACAGCCTCTTGGGTTCTCCATACCTTATCATATATAGTTCCTTTCATGGCAAATAGCAGGCTAAGAATATTGGCATCTATATTTAAAGTGTCAATACTCTCCGCTTTTGAAATGCATAGCAAGGCTTTGTCTAAATCCCCAGCATTCTCATATATTCTGGCTTCATGATAATGACAAGTAAATCTCGTGTTGCGATCCCCATGCCTCTCATAATATTTTACAGCTGGGGCGATTATGCTATCGCTGGTGACATCTATAAAGTTTTTATCCAAAGCTATGGAATATAATAACGCATACCGAGCTTTCTGTTTCTCTGTGGTTAATTCACGTGTGTTTACTGATTTCAGTATTTTCAATGACAATTCAGGATTATCTTCCATATTCAGTTCTGAAGAAGCCAGATATGCCTCCATATCACCGCGTCCGCAAGATACAATAACAGAACAACACAGCATAATGAACAATAATCGTCTCATACGTGAAGTATATTAAGTGTTTGGTGCTTTAAGTAATATGTGCAAAAGTAATCAAATCTGGCAGAAAAGCACAGTGTCAATCTAATATTCTTGTGTTTCTTGCTTTTGTCAGAAGAATAATGTGTACCTTATCGTAGGGAATGCGGTGAAGACGGAGGTCAGCCTGAGTCCGTAGCCGTCGTAGGATGACTCCTCGATTTCGGCGTACATCGGATTTTTCTTCCGTAAACATTGTAGCAACCGAAGCTCACCGCGGACCTTTGCTCCAGGAAATTGTAAACCTTGTCGGTCACCGCATACACTTGGCAGCGCAGGCCGGCGTTCACGTTAAGCCACCGGTCCAGCCTTGTCTCCGCGTTTATCTTGTTTCCGAAGTCAAGTATGTTGGACACGTTGTCATTCTTCTCGGACCAGGTGTCCGGTCCTACGGACGTCTCGTGTCTATGATAGATGTCGCAGACTCCGTCGTCGAATTAGAGGCGCATCCTTAATATTCTTGAAATTACGGCAGGTATGGTTGCTGTAACCTACTGAATGTCCGGGTATTGGCGGGCGAAGGTGGCGAAGGCTCCGTAGAGGGCGGCCTCCTCGATGTGGGCGACGGGGGAGATGCGATTTATTGAAGCCACGCCCGCAAGTCCCTCTTTCAGAGCCTTTTCCATGAATATGTATGAGCGGGAGATCTGACCTCCAAGAAGAAGACACTCCGTGCCGATCTCGGAAAGGATCGGGCTTACGGCCTGAGCGAGGATGGTCGCGACATGTGAGAACGTTGCCAGTGCGGCTGGTTCCCCGGCTCCGGCGCGGACGCCTATCTCCTTGACTGTCAGCCAGGGCTCTTCCTTGCCGCTCAATTCACGGTAAGCTTTGAGAAATCCACGTTTGGATACATAATCCTCAAGGACCCCATCCATGTAGGGCATCTTGTAGATGCTTCTGGCCGGAGACGCCGTGGAAGAGTACTGGATCTTGCCGTCGATGCTGAACGCGAATCCCAGCCCTGTGCCTAAGGTGATGACGCAGACATTCTTGTAGCCGGTGCCGGCTCCATGGAACATCTCGCCTGAAAGCTGGGCGTTCACGTCGTGCACGAAACTGACCTTGAAATCCTTTCCGGCGATTCCTTTGAACCATTCTTTCATATCCATCCCGTAGATGTCCGCGAATTTGTGTGTCATCAGCGGAACCCCGGCATTGTAGTCAAAGGGGCCGGGAAATGTCGCCGCCAGTCCGACCGCGCTCATTCCCGGTTCCTTTGATTTCATGATTCCTTCACGAAGAGATTTCTCCAGGGACTCAAGTATTTCCTTGCGGCTTCCGTCTGAACGGATCGGTACCTGCCAGGTGAGCCCGTCGGCCAACTCTCCCGTCGAGTCAGCGAGCCCGCCCTTGACGAAAGTCCCGCCGACATCCAGAAGCACAACAGATTTATCTGTCATTTCCGTAAACTTTTTTTCATTATTCGCACGTTGACATGTTCAATGTGCGATTCACAGGCCACGCGCAGACTTATGTTCACCGGTATGACCATGATTTCTCTTTTCCCGGTAGTGACGTAAGTGTGTTGTGGTGTGGTGCAAATGTAACCCTTTATTTTCTTAAGTCAAAATATTTTTTTAAATTTGTGACCATACCAGACTTGACCACGGTCTGGAAGTATTGTATTTTGTATGCCGATAGTATTAAGCCTCGATAACTCTTCGCCTGTTCCGGTCTATAAGCAGCTTATGGACCAGATCGAGTCGGGAATCAATGGCGGCGCTTTCCACAGCGGAGAGCTGCTTCCTTCAATGAACGAACTTTCCTCCTTGCTGGACATCTCGAAGGAGACCGTCAAGAAAGCCTATTTCCATCTCCGTGACAAGGGAGTGATCTATTCCACGCAGGGAAAAGGTTACTACATCGCGGATCAGACCAGCAACCGGCAGATGCGTGTGCTCCTCCTTTTCGACAAGTTCAGCAGCACCAAGCAGATGCTTTACAACTCTTTCCACGACACGATCGGCGGCAAGGCGGACATCACGATCTACCTGCACAACCAGCAGATCAATCTTCTTGAATATTATATCGATGAGAATCTGGGCAAGTTCGACTACTATGTCATCACCCCGCATTTCCCTTTGGATCCCGAGATCCGGAAACGTGTCCTGAAGGCGTTGAGGAGGATCCCCAACCGCAAGCTCATAATCATGGACAACTATCTGCCTGAGCTCCCGGGTAACTATGGGGCTGTCTATCAGGATTTTGAGAACGATGCTTACTATGGTCTCGCGATGGGTGTCAAGAAACTGAAGAAGGTTCCCAAGCTGAATGTTGTCATCGAGCTTTCCAGTCTGTACCACACCATGATCTCCAAGGCCGTGTCCCGTTTCTGCGAAGAGAACGAGATACCTTACGAGTTCTACACCCAGGTCACACCTCAGATAGTGAAGCCTAAGGAGGTCTATCTGATTCTGCACGGTCAGTTCGACATGGAGCTCATCAAGCTGGCCAGAGCCGCCAAGTCGCAGAAACTCAAGCCGGGGCGGGACTTCGGAATCATCTCTTACAATGAGTCTCCGATGAGTGAGATCGTGCTTGACGGCCTGACCACAATCTCGGTGGATTTCGTGCAGATGGGTCGGCTTGCGGCAGAGATGATTCTAGACGGGAAACTCTTCAAGCAGAAGTGCGATTTCCGGATGATTCATCGCAACTCATTCTGACAGAAGCTTCTCAATGGTTTTTCTTGAGATTACACTGATATTCCGGCTCAACATTTCTTAAAAATTTTTGAAGAACCGGAAATTGTTGATATATTTGCATTGTGGATACCACACCACAACACACATAACATCGGACGAAAATTAACGAATAAAGAATAGCGATATGAAGAAGTTGTTTGTAACCACAGTCTTGATTCTTGCGACGGTGATGTCTGTCTCCGCCCAGAAGAAGCCGTATTCAGTGACATGGCAGAATTTCAACACTTACTCCACCAGGTTGCCTGAGGTCGGCAAACTTGTCACCAAGCCGGCTGACGGCTCTGGTGATTCCAGGTGGTCCATCGGCTGCGAGACCCTTGACAGGGACTACGCTGATTTCAGCCAGTTCAGGAAGTACGTCGGACCTCTCGGAGTCGGCTACGCCAGAATCCAGAGCGGCTGGGCCAAATGCGAGCAGGAGAAGGGCAAGTACGATTTCGCATGGCTGGACGAGATTGTGGACGGGTTGAACTCACAGGGAGTCCGCCCATGGATGTGCCTTTGCTACGGCAATCCTCTTTACGGAGCTGACAGGAATCTCGGCTCCGGTATCTTCACGACAGACGAGGTGATGAAGCCTTGGCTGAAATACGTCCGTGAGACGGTCAGGCACTACGGTGACCGCGTCGCCATGTGGGAGATCTGGAACGAGCCGAACCTCAGGAGCAAGAACAATCCGGAGGTCTATGCGGAGATGCTAATTGCCACGGCCGAGGAGATCAGAAAGGTCAACCGCAAGGCCGTGATCATCGGATTCGGCCTGTCAGGAGTGCCTACCGCCTGGCCGAAGAAAGTCATGGACATCCTTAAGGACAGGAAGAAGACCGATCTGATCGACATGGTTTCTTTCCATCCGTATTATCCTAATCCTGACAACGCCACGACCGACATCCTTGCCCTTGACAGCCTGATGAAGTCATATTCCCCGAAAATCAAGCTTTTCCAGGGTGAGACAGGATGTCCTTCAATCCTTGAATATGGCCATGCGATGAACCACTACGAGTGGAGCGAGTACAAGCAGGCCAAGTGGGATCTCAGGCGCATGGCGAATGACTTCCGTCTGGAGATCATGTCAAACATATTCACTATGGTGGACTTACAGTATGAAAACATGCTTCAGTCGTTTGGACTCATCAGGATGAACCTCCGGAAGAAGGTTGTTTACAAGAGGCCTTCTTATTATGCGGTGCAGCATATGGTAAGCCTGCTGACTACGAAAGTTCATCCTTTCGACCTTGAGGTGGATCACAACGCCACAAGAGAGATTTCCGTTGTGGGAATAAAGGATGAGGCCGGGAAGACAGTGGGAGCCATGCTGTGGTACAGTGACCAGATGCCGACCGATGTCCTTGAGAAGGACAACGTGAGCATGACGATAAAAGGCCTTGACATGAAGGATCCTGTGTACGTGGAGCCGATCACCGGTAAGGTGCATGAAGTCAAGACCGTGATTCTCAGGGGCGGCCTGAGCGGCGGGAATGTCCGCCTGTCCGGCCTGCCGATGTGGGACAGCCCTGTTTTCCTGATGGAGCGTGAGAGTGTGAGCATGGAACGGGAATAGTGAGCGTCCACATTGAATGATGAACACTAAATACATTATAACTAATGAAGGATAATTACGGACAATCAATCCAACGCAGCCTGGGGTCAATCCTCCGGGTTGCTTTGGCTGTTTTGGTGTGCCTGACCCTCGGTGCCTTGTCCGGAACGGGTTTCCAGGCCTCGGCTCAGAATCGATCCGCATCCAAGACCGTGAAGATCAAAGGATCTGTGATCGATGAGGATTCCAAACCGGTACCGGGTGTCGCTGTCCTTGTCAAGGGTCACCCTGAGTTCGGAGGTACTATGACGGACGAGAAAGGAGGATTTGTCTTCAACGTTCCGTCCGACGCCACGGTTCAGTTCTCTTGCATAGGTTACAAGCCGGTCGAGATGTCGGTCGCCAGGAATCTGGATTGGTTGATAACAATGGTTGAGGAGTCTGTCGCCCTTGAAGGCACTGTCGTGGTCGGCTACGGTGTGCAGCGCAAGGAAAGCGTTGTCGGAGCCATCACCCAGGTCAAGGCCGAGGATCTTGAGAAAACAGGAACCACGGACATCACCAGCGCTCTGGCGGGAAAGGTTTCCGGTCTTCTGGTATATTCCCAGAACGGCGCGCCGGGCCAGAGTGACGCCACGTTGATACTGCGGGGCCTTTCCAGCTGGAACGGCAACAATCCGCTTGTGATGGTCGATGGTATCGAACGGTCAATGAATATGTTGTCCCCGACGGACATCGCCAGCATCTCTGTTCTGAAGGACGCGTCCGCCACAGCAGTGTATGGAGCCAAAGGTGCGAACGGTGTGATCCTTGTCACCACGAAGACCGGCTCGAAGGGCGCTCCTAAGTTCTCCGTCAATGTGGAGCAGGGCTTGAACTCTCCGATGTGGACTCCTGATCACGTGGAAGCGGGAACGGTGACCAGAATGGCGAACATCGCCTATAAGAACACCCAGTCCTTCGGCTCTCAGTTCTCTGATGAGATTATAAAGAAATATGAGAACCAGTCAGACCCGATGAGATACCCTGATGTGCGTTGGTACGACCTTCTTCAGAAACGTTTCGCTACCAGCACGAACGCTGACTTCTCGGTGTCGGGAGGCTCGGACAGGGTGCGTTATTATCTGGGTGTCAGCTATGTGCACGAAGGTTCGATCATCAAGGAAATCTATCCAGGGACGAACTTCGCGAGCGACAGGATCAACTATCGTATGAACCTTGACTGGGATGTCACCAAATCCACCTTGCTGTCTTTCAAGGTTGGTGGAGTCACCAATATGGTTAAGAATCTGGCCTCGCACACAGGATCGTCCTGGCTTTTCAGTACGATCTACCAGTCTCCGACCATCACTTTTCCGGCCTACTATCCCGCGGATGTCCTGAAACAGTATCCTGATTCTAATTATCCGGACGCTGATTCAGACCGTGTCGGCGCCAACCAGGGCTCGAAGTATGAGAATCCGTATTCCGCCTTGTCAGATCCGGATTATGTCAAGAACGTGAATTACCGTTTGTTCACCGACCTGATTCTTACCCAGAAGCTGGATTTCATCACAGTGGGACTGTCCGCCACCGCAAAGTTCGGTATGACTTCGGCCTATGCGAGGGTCTCGCAGAAGGCTTCGACCAACTTCGCCAAATGGAACATCAACTGGGAGGCCTATGATGCCGGCAGCACTGACATTTGGGAGATTCAGGACAGTCAGTCCAATTATGTCTGGAATGACAAGCCTTTCTCCATCACCCAGGACAACTCTCCTTCAGGCGTGAGCTTCATCACTTATCTGGAGGGATCGCTGAATTACAGCAGAAAATTCTCCAGGAAGCACAATGTGTCCGCTTTGGCTCTGTACAATCAAAGGCAGTACAATTCCGGAGCTTCATTCCCGAAAAGAACCCAGTCTTTTGTCGGACGTGTGACGTACGACTACAAGGGCAAGTATCTGTTTGAGGGCAACATCGGTGTGACGGGAAGCGAGCAGTTCTCGCCTGACTACAGGTACGGTGTGTTCCCTTCGGCGGCGGTCGGCTACATCGTCTCCAAAGAAAAGTTCTGGAAGAGGGCGATGCCTTGGTGGAGCACGATGAAGATCCGTTACTCCAACGGTTGGGTCGGCAGTGACGCGTCGGGCAGCAACTGGCTTTACTATTCTTCGTGGAAGCAGACCAAAGGATATTACCAGGAGGAAGCCGCGGCGAACATCACCGCGAGATGGGAGACCGCACACAAGCAGGATCTCGGCTTCGAGATGGGATTCCTCAAGGACAAACTCACGGTCAATGTCGATCTGTATGACGAGAAGCGTAACGATATGCTGATGCCACCTGTCGTGACAGCCTTTGTCGGTGTCGCCTACAAGGATGTGAACGCGGGTGCTTTGAAGAAGCACGGCTTTGAGGTTGAGGTCAACTGGAAGAACACCACCTCCGGTGGCTTCACCTACAATTTCGGTGGTATGATCGGACTCAACGAGAACAGGATAACCAAGTATGGTGACGCTCCTTACGCCCCTGAATATCAGAAATATGCCGGAACGCCACTGCAGTCGGCCAGGACTGGCGACCAGCTCATCGACGACAGATTCTTTGGAAGCATCGACGAGATTCACGGCTACCCTAACTACGCCACGGAATGGACAAATGTCGTTCCGGGAGTCTATAAGTTCCTGGATTACGTCCCGGACGGCAAGATCTCCCAGCAGGATCTTCATGTGCTGGAAGGATCGACTTACGCTCCGGGAGTATATTCCTTCAATGTCGGAGGCGCTTACAAGGGGTTGACCTTCAAGGTGCTGTGTACAGGAACCATCGGCAAGTACATCAATTACAAGCGTGTGAACATCGTCCCGTTCTATGCCGGAGCGTACGTGATCCACGATTCGCACTTGAACTATTGGACTCCGACCAACAGGGATTCGGACATCCCTGCGCTGTCATTCTCTGACGAGATGTATGCTTGGGGTGGTGGCACATCCACCTATCCGGGCTACAATCTGGCGATTCCTGATTTCACATGGAAGCGTTCGGACTATATGACTGTCAAGGAAGTCATGGTGTCGTACAGATTCTCCGGACCGAATATCAAACGGATCCTCGGAGTGAAACATCTTGCTGTCGGACTTGTCTGCAACAATCTGTGGACATTCTCCAACATCAAGGACACGGATCCTCAGAGACTCACCACGGCCGCAAACTCCTATCCGACAATGAGGATGCTCAAACTTAATGTCAACCTTGCATTCTAATGATTATGAAAACATTTGTCAACAAGATCAAATACAGCCTGCTGGGAGTCGCCGCTTTCTTCTGTGTAAGTGGCTGCAATTTCCTTGACGTGGATCCTGAGCTGGGACTTTCCGACGAGGAAGTGTTCGGCTCATATTCCTCGTTCCGCAAATATTTCGATTGGATCTACGAGTCCAACGGAGGAAAGAACATGGAGAGGATCCTAATCGCTTACCCATTCTACTATGACCTCTTCCAACAGTATTCTTTCTCCTGGTACAACACGACGGACATCGCTGACGCCGGAAAGATGGGTGTCACCCAGCAGTATTTCAAGCAGGGAGCCCTTACTCAGGATTTCCTTGCGAAAGTGACCTTCGACTCCGGCAAGGCAGACAACAAGCCGATCGCAAAGGCGATGTTCTCCACGATCAGAAGGTGCAACATGACAATCGCCCACATTAACGAGTGTCTGAACATCACCGAGGATCAAAAGAACGATCTTCTCGGACAGGCTTTCGCGCTTCGTGGATTCGCCCATTTCACACTTGGCCGTCTGTTCGGAGGCATGCCTTATCTGGATCATGTCATCGAAGCTGATGAAGAGTGGGATCTCCCGAGGCTTTCCACCCACGAGACGTTCACGAGGGCCGCGGAGGATCTTAAGACGGGTTACGAGATGATGGCCGCCGCCGGTGTGGCGCGCCGCAACACTCCGGAGAATCTTGTGTCAGGCACGGTTGATGAGATCAATGGTATCGCTGCCATCGGAATCCGCTCAAGGGCTTTGCTTTATGCCGCGAGCGAATTGCATAATGAGAGAGGACAGGAGGATTGGGTTGTGGCCGCTGAAGCCGCTGCCGAGGCACTTAAGGCGGCTCTGGACGCAGGATTCACTCTCCTCCCGGCAGCCCAGTACACTGATAATTTCTATGGCAAGCAGATGACCAATGAGACGATTTGGAGCTGGTCATACAAGGCCAAGAACAATCATGCTAACTTTGTGGGTATCTTGGCGTATCCGCAGTCCGGAAGAGCCGGTTCGTCCGGTGTCTGCCCGACGCAGAATTTTGTGGACAGGTACGAGACCGCCTATGGAGAGCCGTTGGTGACAGAGGAAGACAAGGCCGCCGCGATCGCCGCCGGGCATTACAATCCGCAGAATCCTTACGCTGATCGTGATCCGCGTCTGGATATGACCATAGTTCATGATGGCAGCGCCGACGCCGCGGCCAGTGGCAAGGTCATAAACATCTACTATGATCCGGCGAAGAAGAACTATCCTGTGACAAAACTCAGCGGAGTCAATGTGACATTCGGAATAGATTGGGGGTCAAAGGATAATGGTACACAGGGATATTCAAGCACCGGTTATTATTGCAAAAAATACTGGGACGGGAAATTAGGCTCGAAAGGCACCAGCCACTATCATATCGATCCTATTGTCAGAGTGGCGGAGCTTTACCTGAACTACGCTGAGGCTGTCAACGAGGCATACGGCCCGAACGGCGCGGCCGGAGGATTGGATCTTACCGCTGTGCAGGCTGTCAACATCATCAGAAACCGTGTCGGCCAGCCTGACGTCCTGGAGAAGTACACCGCTGACAAGGACCGCTTCCGTGAGAGAATCCGCAACGAGCGTGGCATTGAACTGGCATTCGAGGGACATCATTACTATTATGACATCAGAAGATGGAAGACCGCTCCGGAGCATATGAGCAAGACTCTCTATGGAATGTATGTGGAAAGCATCAAGAAAAGCGGGGAGTACCCTATAGGCAGAAAGTTCGAGGTCCGGCCGATTCCGAACAACCGTCAGTGCGTCTGGAAGGACTATATGTACTACCTTCCTTTCCCTGACACCGAGGCCTACAAACTCAAGAATTTTGTGAACTGGACCTGGAAGTAATTAACACGACACAAGAATGAAAGCATCAAAATATATTATCTCAGTCCTTGCCGCGGCCGTGGCGTGCGTCGAGCTGTCGGCGGCCGTCCCGGAGAAAAAGGACTCTGTCATCACCTATCCGTGGGGACAGAAACTTACTTACTGGCAGACGACCGGCAGTGGACTTACTGTTAATATTCCTAAACTGGAGACCAAGGTCGCCGGAGATCTCAGGAACAGTATGACGGGAGTCGTTCCGGGAATGGATGTCAGGGAACTGGCAGGAGGTTTCGATCCGTCCGCCTATGCGATGTACACGATGAACAACAGCCACATCCAGCTTACCATGAGGGGCAACACCGACCTGATGTGCATTGTTAACGATATGCACATCCCGTTCAGCCAGCTTCTGCTGGATCCTAACCAGATAGAGTCGATAACCGTGATCACGGATGTCGTTGACCGGGCCAAATACGGCCCTCTGGCCACAAACGGTGCCCTTTTGATCCGCACAAAACAAGGTGGGTACAACACTCCGATGCATATTCACGTGGATATGGAGAGCGGTGTCAGCATGGCAGGCCGTGTGCCTGAATGGGTGAACGGTGTTGAATATGCCAAGTTGAACAACGCGGCGAGATCCGCCAGCGGCTATGACGAGCTGTATTCACCGGACGCGATCAATGGATTCGCGAAGAATGACCCGTACGATCTTCTTTACCCTAATGTTGACTATAAGTCCTTGATGTACAAGAATTCCTATCCTCTGTCCAGGGCCGGGGTCAGCTTCTATGGCGGAGGTAGCAGTGTACGGTATAATTTCGCTCTCAACGGCCTTTATTCCGGAGACCTTGTCAAAGGCGGGGCCACGACGGACTACAGCCGCTTCAACATCTCCGCCGGTATGGCCGCGAAGATCGGACGCTATATCGAGGTTTCTGTGGATTTCTCCTCGCTTCTCTCGTTCCAGCGTTCCGGAAGGACATCGTGGAACTCATACCGGATGGTCCCTTCCGTAGCATATCCATTGGTTCTCGGAACCGCCACCGGAGATGAGGAGACAGGCGAGGCCAAGGGCACGACCGTCTATGGCGTCTCCAGAACCTTCCCGGACAACTATTACGCGCTTCAGATGGAAGGAGGGTTCAGAACCCATAGGATGAGGACCGGACTTTTCAACACGGCCTTGGACATCGACCTTTCATGGCTGCTTGACGGGCTTCATTCCAGAACGGGCTTCTCCAACTCCTCTTTCGTGCAGACCACAATCGGAAAGAACAACGATTACCTCGCTTACTATTGGACACAGGAGTCGGGCAAGGGTGAGATTTCCGGCCACCGTGGAACGAGGGCCACCACAAAGAGTACATTTGACAATTATTCCGTGCAGGCTCTCGGAATGTACGAGAGGCTGTCTTACGACAAGCGTTTCGGAATGCACAACATCGCCGCAGGAGCGACGTTCACGTTGAACAGCACATCCAACAAGGCTTCGATATGGTACCAGAGGCAGATGTACGGCATCGCTGACCTCTCATATTCCTACGCAGACAAGTACATCGCCGAGTTTGTGGCCGAGTACGCCGGCACGCACACCCTTAACAGGGCCAACAGGTTCGGTTTCTTCCCGACCGCCGGTCTCGCATGGGTGGCCTCCAATGAGGGTTTCCTGAAAAGTGTATCCTGGGTTGACAATCTCAAGCTGCGTGCCCAGGCAGGAATCATCGGTCAGACATCGTTGTTTGACACGCCGTATCTTTACAGAGGAATCTACTCGTTCGGTAATTCGATGAACTACGGTCCTAACGACAAGCAGGACTGCTGGTTCGGCGGCACTGCCAACTGGATCTCCCAAAAGACCACCATCAGCAGGGTGCCTAATGAGGATCTCTCATGGGCGAAGATCTATCAGGTTGACGCGGGACTTGACTTCGATTTCCTGAATATGTTCTCGTTCAACACGAACTTCTTCTATCGTAAGATCGATGGAATCATAGCCAACACCACGTCGGTTACCCCCGGAGTGTTCGGACTTTCCGGAATGTCGATGTTCGAGAACTTCACCGCCATTTCGATACGTGGCGTGGACGCAACCTTGAATTATGCCCGGACATTCGGTGACTTCAGAGTGTCCGCTGGTGTCAGCGCCCAGACTTATATCCAGAAGAACGACAAGGTGGTCGAGGACAACTATCTTTATGACTACCAGAAGAAGACCGGTGTCAACGCGGATGCGATCTGGGGATACAGGTGCATCGGCAAGTTCACCGACGAGTCACAGCTTGCCGCGGTCCCTGCATATTCATCCGATGTCGCGGTAGGTGACTTGATGTACGAGGATGTGAACAATGACGGCAAGATAGACGCCAATGATCAGGTGATCATTGGTCACTTCAACCCTCGTCTTTACTATCAGGTGAATCTGGGATTCGCATGGAAGAATCTGGAGTTGAGCGTGATCGGGACAGGCCGCGCCTTCTTCAAGACCGCCATGACAAATGACTGGTTCTGGAATGGAACAGGTGACGGAAACTACTCGGCGTTCGTCAGGGACAACATTGGAGGTGACTATCCTCGTCTTGCGTACGTAAAGGACGAGAACAATTTTGTGACCTCTGATTTCTGGCTCAGGAACGGAGGTTGGTTCAAGATCCAGGATGTTGAGATCGCTTACACTCTTCCTTTGAGAAACAAGGCCATCAAGAGTGTCCGTTTCTCTGTCAAGGGACAGAACCTCGCCACCATCACCGGTGTCAAGGATGTCGATCCTGAGAACATCAACGCGGGCGTCAGCTCATATCCTTTGATGAAGACCATCACCGGTGGCGTCAAACTGAACTTTTAACGGATAAACTGCAATCAAGATCATGAAAATCAAAAACACCATATTCGGACTTACGGTAGCGGCGATTCTTGCAGGAGGTTGCTCATTCCTTGATCCGCTTCCTGACGGAAGTTACAACGACGAGAATTTCGGCGACTATCCGGAGCTGCTCAGAGGCTTTGTGGACAAGGCTTACGCCGACTATTTCCCGGCTGTCTATTACAGCACTTACTGCGCTGGTCTTGCGGCGGCCACCGATGACGCTCTCTATCGTTCGGAGACGGCGATGTGGAGATCATTCTCAAAGGGTAATGCCAGGATGGGCAACAATCCTTTCGCATCCAAGTGGAACAATGACTACACGGCCATCAACTATCTGAATCTTTTCCTTAAGGACAACGTCGGCTACAACACCCGTTATCTTGTCGATTTCGAGGCTGACAGAGTTTTCAGGAAGTGTCAGCAGGGAAGCGCCTTCGGTCTCAGAGCCTGGTTTCATTTTGACCTGCTCCGCACGTTCGCAGGCAAGGGCGTTGACGGGAATATGTGGGGTGTCCCTCTCATGCTGACTCCGTCCGAGGCGGGAAAGATGGACAACAGCTCTGTACGCAGGGCCACTGTGGACGAGTGTGTCGAGCAGATCCTGAAGGACTGTGACTCGGCCTATGTGTACCTGCCTTACAACAACAGGGACTATCCTGGTGATCCTACCCAAAGTCCTCAGGTTACAGGTGCGATTCGTTACCGTACAATGGATCAGGTGATTGTCGATGGGCTCAGGGCTATGGTCTATCTTTTCTGGGCCAGCCCTGCGTTCAACCCATCGAATGATATGACAAGGTACGAGAACGCCGCAAAGTACGCCGCCAAGGTGATGAAGCATAAACTTGAGGTGGAAAGCACGCTTGCCGGCGGATTCAATCCCGCTAATGGATTCCGTTGGGACAACACCAACAGCGCGGAGATCATCTGGTGCTCGACTTTCTCCGCAAGCGCCGCCACGGAGGTCGCCTTCTATCCGAGAGAGTTCGGCGGAAACGCGCACATAGCTCCAAGCCAGGATCTGGTGGACGCATTCCCGATGAAGAACGGATATCCTATCTCGGACAGCCGCAGTGGCTACGATCCTAAGAATCCTTACAAGGACAGGGATCCGAGGTTCTATTCCGCGGTTTATTACGATGGCTCACAGGTGATCCGCGACCTCAACGGCGAGAAAATGTACACCTTTGAGACGAAGGATGGCGGAAAGGACGCCCCGGGAGGAACCAATGTGTCTCCGACATCATACTACATAAAGAAGTTCCTCTATAACGGCTGGAACAAAAATGACGAGAAGGTTGACGCGGGCTACCGTTGCGTGCACATGATGAACTGGACGCACATGTGCCTTATTTTCGCCGAGGCCGCCAACAAGGTGGTAGGCCCTGTGGATGAGACGACGTTCGGTTACTCGGCCAAGCAGGCGGTCAAGTGGCTTCGCGGCCGTCCTTCCAATGACGGTGTGGCCGGTGTCGGTGCCGCCGGGGATCCTTTCCTCGATGAATGCGCCGCCGCCGGGGTCGGTAGGTTCGAGGAACTGGTCAAGAACGAGTGGCGTGTGGAGACCTGCTTCGAGGGAGACCGCTGGTACAACCTCAGGCGTTGGGCGAAGAGTGTGGATGACGTGAATGTGGCCATCCACGGAGCCAAGATCTCGGCGGAAGGGGAGTATCAGCTCGACAACGTCGTGGAAACCTTGAAGTTCCCTTCATTGTGGGCTCCTATCCCTTACACTGACATCAGAAGGTGCTCCAACCTTGTGCAGAACGAGGGTTGGGAAACCTGGAGATAATCATTAAATTTGGAGAGAAATGAAAATGAATATGAAGAAATTGGTTTTGTCCGCTCTTGCGCCGCTCCTGCTGGCCGGGTGTTACAAGGACTACACCTTGGACTACGACTACACGGCGGCCTACATCGCGTACCAGTACGATCTCAGGACATTCGTCATCGGTGAGGAAGGGAAATTCGACTTCACCGTGGCTCTTGCCGGAACCGCCAGGAACAACGAGGACAGAAAGGTTGAGGTGGAGCTCAGGAACGAGCTGCTTTCAGAGGACCTCTCACAGTACACCACGGCGTTCGGCGTCACAGGTTTCAACGCGCTTGACGGCTTGAACGGCAGGGGAGCCTTCGGTGACCTTAGCCAGAGATATGTCACCGAAGGGGTGAGCGGCCTTACGGAACTCACACCGCTGCCTTCTGAATATTACACTGTCGATGGCCTGGACAAGATGGTCATCAAGAAGGGAAGGCACACCGCCGCGGTCTCCATCAAGGCCACACCTGCCATCGAGGAGGACGCGAACGCGTTCAAGCCTTACTACGCCCTCGGCTTCAAGCTGAACAAGGCGGATGTTGACTCCGTCCTGTGCGAGAAGAGTTTCGAGATCATCGTCGTGAAGTGCGAGAACAAGTTCTTCGGAAACTGGTATCACGGCGGAAAGACCGTGATCAAGAATGATGCGACCGGTGAGATCGTCTCTGAGGATGTCTACGATCTTGTGATCCCGCAGGCCGACTCCAAGGTCTATTCCCTGACGACGGTTGACGCATCGACGGTCATGACCGACAAGATAGGCCTGAACGCCGGCAAGCTCTTGCTCAAGTTCAACGGCAACGACATCACCATAACCTCGGCGGACGGTTCCAAGGAGATAAAGCCGATCGCGGACCAGCCGAATGTTTACAACGGTGCCAAGCTCCTGCAGGACAGGAGACTGACCCTGAACTACTGTTTCTCTAACGGTGACGGAACCACAACCTACATCACCGACTACCTACAGTTCCGCAACAGGATCCGCGACGGAGTCAACGAATGGCAGGACGAGAATGAAAAGAATTATGAATAGATTTTTATTGAATGTCATAGCAGCCCTGGTGTTAAGCCAGGGCTTAGCGGTTGCGCAGTCCGACCTGCGTCTTGTCGGCGAGAACGGTCTGGAGTTCAGTCCTCTTGCCGGCGCCACCGCCAAAGTGAATGGAAACACGGTTGAGGTCAGCACGAAGGGTGTCAACTCCGGCATCAGGTTCCACACAGATCTGGATGTCTCTGAATATTCGTCCCTCAGGTTCAAGCTTACCAACAAGAGGAACTCGTTCATCTTGATGGCTGTCCAGATCCAGGACACGATCTATAACGCCAACAACAATAAGCAGGACAAAGGCGCGATGAGCGACCGTCTGCTCATATTTCCGAACGAGACCCGCGAGGTGGTGATCCCGCTTCCGGCAAAGCTCCCGTATCCTGAGATCTACAATGGGTTCAAAGGCTTGCGCAACACTCCGTACTCAATTGACGAGCATTATTCCTACAGTGTCGATCTGTCTTCTGTCAAGATGATCAAGATCAACGCCTTCAAACATTTTGACGGTGCGGAATATTCGATAACGGACCTGAGGTTCGCCAGAGGCGAGAAAGCCAGACTCGCTCCTTGGATGGAATGGGACAAGTCCCGTTTCTTCCCGTTTGTGGACAGGTATGGACAGTTCAAGCATAAGGACTGGCCGGGCAAGACCCACAGCGACGAGGACTTGCGCAAGGCAAGGGAAAAGGAGGAGGAATATCTTCGCGCCCACACCGGCGCCGGTGACTGGTCCCGCTACGGCGGTTGGAAGAACGGCCCGCGCTTTGAGGCCACAGGACATTTCCGGGTACAGAAAGTGGACGGCAAATGGTGGATGATCGATCCTGATGGCTACCTTTTCTGGTCGCACGGAGTCGTCCGTGTCACCACATCCACCGGAATCACCCCGTTGGACGGCAGGAAGGAATATTTCGAGGATCTTCCTGGGAAGGGGACTAAGATGGGCCGTTTCTATGAGACCTACGACGCTCTTCTCAAGCCTTACTACACGGTACGTGGGATCCGGGAGACCTACGATTATTCCTCCGCCAACGCCTACAGGAAATATGGCGAGGACTACAAGAATGTCTTCGCCGATCTGGCGCACAGGAGGCTCCGCAGCTGGGGACTGAACACCATCGCCAACTCCTCGGACAAGGACATCTGCCTGATGGACAGGACTGTCTATACAGATCGCATAGAGATCTCCTCCCCGATCATCGAGGGCACTGGCGGCTCGTGGTGGAAATTCATGGATCCGTTCAACGATGGCTTCGCCGAGTCGGTCCGCTCCCAGCTTGTCGCCCGCAAAAGGCAGTTGGATGACCCGTGGTGCCTCGGCTATTTCGTGGACAACGAGATAAAATGGGGTGACACTGAATATCTTGCCTCCTGCACGATCATGGCTCCGGCCACCCAGAAGGCGAAGATCGCAATGGTTGACTGGCTCAAGGGACGCTATCAGGATATTCAGAGACTCAACGGGGCATGGAAGACATCATTCTCCTCGTGGGACGCTCTGCTTGAGAACAGGAACAGGGTTCCCGCTTCGGCGAAGAAAGATCTGAAAGAGTTCAATGTGAAGATCATCGAGGCCTATTTCAGCACTGTCAGGAGAGTGTTCAAGGAGGTGGCTCCGGATGTGCTCTATCTTGGATGCCGTTTCTCCGGTTCGAACGCCGACGTGCTCAACATCGCCGCGAAATACTGTGATGTGCTGAGTTATAACATCTACCGTCCAGACCTGTATGACTTTTCCCTTCCCGAAGGAATAGACAAGCCGGTGATGATAGGCGAGTTCCATTTCGGGGCTATGGACCGTGGAATGTTCCATCCGGGACTTATCTACACCCGCAACCAGAACGAGCGTGCGGATATGTACCACCGCTATGTGAAGTCCGCCATGGAGCATCCGAATGTCATCGGAACGCATTGGCACCAGTTCTCCGACCAGGCATGCACCGGACGTTTCGATGGGGAGAACTATCAGGTCGGTTTCACGGACATCTGTGACTCTCCGTACTATGAGACCGTTGACAAGGTCCGTGAGGTGGGCTACGATATGTACGCGATACGTTCGGGCAGGAAGAACGCCGACGCTCCGGTCTATGTGGACGCGGCCACGCTTGGAGTGTACGGAAAGGCCGGCGAGGTTCCCGGACATCCATATTCAAGGCTTGATCCTGAGAAATATGGCGTCAAGGGCTCTCTGGCCACGAAGTGCCTCCAGTCAACGGGTGTGTTCGTCGTGTTCAACACCGATAGCGAATCCCTGTCTCTGAAGTGGGAGACATCTCCTTTGAGGGTTGTCGGAGCGAACACCGGCGCCAACGCCCAGAAAGGTCTGGACCTTTACATCAAGCGTGACGGGCGTTGGGTGTTCGCGGCTGTCGGAACTCCGGATATGGCTGGGGACTGCGTCCATCACGAAAGAAAGGTCATCTCCTCTATGCCTGAAGGAAACAAGGAATGTCTGCTGTACCTGTCTCTTTTTGATTCGGTTGAGTCGCTTGAGATCGGTGTGGATCCCGGCAGTTCCATCACCGCGTCGCCTAATCCTTTCGCCCACAAGATTGTCTTCCTGGGATCCAGCATAACCCACGGTTCGGCGGCAAGCCGGGCCGGGATGAGCTACGTGGCGAGATACGGCCGTGACAACGGGTTGTACTGCCTGAATCTTGGGTTCAGCGGTCAGGCCAAGCTTCAGGAATACTGGGCAAGAGTGGCCGCGGACATTGACGCTGATGCCTTTGTGTTCGACCAGTTCTCGAATCCTTCCGCGAAGGTGATCAACGAATCGTTCGACAGCTTTGTGGACATCATCCGTGAGGCTCATCCCGAGACTCCGCTGATCTTCCTTCAGACAATCCGCAGGGAGAGACGTAATTTCAACGAGGAGGCGGATGCTTACGAGGCCGCCAAGCAGAAGGCCGGTGAGGCCAAGGTCAGAGCCAGGATGAAGACCGACAAAAACATCTATTTCATCCCTTCTGACGGTTTCCTCGGCGATGACAGCCTCGGTACCGCCGACGGCACGCATCCTACGGATGTCGGCTTCTCCAGAATGTTGGAGAAGATGTCTCCGAAACTGAACAAGATTCTGAAGAAATGTATTCGTTAAGACTTTATGGGGCGGATCCTTGCATATTCATTGATCCTGCTGGCGCTGGTTTCGTGCGGAACAGGCAGGAAGACCGCCGTCACGGATTCTAAGGAGCCGGCATCGGTTCAGATGCGTGTCGGGTCTTACAACCTGTGGAGACCGGGACCGCGCGATGACGGCTATGCATGGGATGTCAGGAAGTTCCGTCTGGCCAAGACCATCGCTGAGATCGGTTTTGATGTGTTCGGAGTGCAGGAGTTCGACACAGTGATCCAGAATGATCTGCCGGGTCTTGTCGAGAAGGAAGGCGGCAACTATGAATGGTTCATATTCAGCCCTTACAACAAGGAAGGGGGAGCCGGTCCGAAGGCGCAGGGAATCGTCTATCGCAAGAATCGTTTCACGATGTTGGAGAGCCACCATTTCTGGCTGTCTCCGACTCCGGATGTGAAGAGCAAAGGGTGGGACGAGAGAAAGTACACCCGTGGAGCTTGCTGCGCCATATTCAAGGAAAACGCTACCGGCTTGCGTTTCTTCCTGATGATTAGTCACATGCCTTTGGGAAAGGAAGCCAACGCCAATGCCGCTCCGGTCATCCTTGAGAGGGCGAAGGAATATAACCCCGAGAGCCTTCCGTCGTTCTTTGTCGGCGACCTTAACACAAGGGAATGGACCAAGTCTTCGGAATTGTTCCGCACTTATTGGAACGACACTTTCCTGACCGTTCCGGCTGATGGCCGCAAAGGTTCCGTCGGGACTTTCAACAAGCGGGGGGAGAACGAGGATATGAACGCCGCCCCGAGGATAGACTACATCTATTATCGTGGGGAAGGGGTCAAGCCTCTTGGCTACACCTGCGACAACAGGCGGTACGAAGGGTACTATCCTTCAGATCATTGCCCGATCCACGCTGATTTTATTGTGACATTGCCTTTAGTCTCGACGGAAGGTCGGTAAATGTTTGGAAATGAGATTCACGCTTGGTACATATAACCTCAGGATGGAGCATCTTGACTCCGGACACGATAACTGCTGGGCGGTCAGGAAACCAAGGCTACTGGCATCCCTGCGGAGCGCCGGGTTCGATGTGGCCGGTCTTCAGGAGGTCAACTCCAGGATGCAGCGGGACTTGACGGAAGAACTTGGGAATGAATATTCATTCTGGTTTTTCAGTCCATATTCACAGAACGGGGAAGGGGACAAGGCACACGGCATAATGTTCAAAAAATCACTTTTCGACATGCTTGAAAGGAGTTTTTTCTGGATCTCCGACACTCCGGATGTCTGTTCGCTGGCGGATGTGGGACCGAACGGAAACTATCGCCGTGGAGGGTGCTGCGCCGTGTTGAGGCATAAGGCTTCCGGAGAACGGTTGTTCCTGATGTGTACCCACGCATGCTTCAACAAGGCTCCAAACGCCAGGTACGCACTTTTGTACCGCCGCATGGAAGAACGCTTCAACACGGAACGCCTGCCTTCATTTCTGGTCGGCGACATGAACACAACCCCTGACACTCCCGCTTCCGTCTCTTTCCGTGAATATTGGCGTGACGCTTTTGATCTCGCTCTTTCGCATGAAGGCCCCTCAGGTACCTATAACGCCTATAAATATCCCTCAGGCCGTGACCGCATAGATTTCATCTACTGTCGCGGCGAAGGTGTGGCTGTCGAATCCTACCGCTGTGCCCCTTCGTTGTATTCCGGCAGGTTCGCTTCTGACCATTTTCCTGTCAGCGCTGTCGTCAGAATCGTATAGTGCCTTTTGGCAAGGTGTTTCACGGTCAGAGATTACGTGATTTTGCCGAGGAATCACTATCTTTGCGGCGGAAACGGGATTCGTGCTACGATGAATCCCGGTCCGGGTGATTTTAATTTTTGAATATGATCAAGTCAATGACCGGTTACGGCAAGGCTGAGGCCGTCCTGGGGACAGGGAAACTCACCATCGAGATCAAGACGCTGAACGGCAAGAACTCTGACGCCAACATCAAGTCTTCGCTTCTTCCCAAAGACAAGGAACTGCTTGTGCGCAGGAAGATTACGGATTCCCTTGTACGTGGAACGATCGACTTTTACATCACATGGGAGCCGAAGGCCGGTGGAATGGCCAAGCAGATCAACAAGGAACTTCTTCGGGAATATTACGACCAGCTGATGGACTTCAGCGCCTCGCTTCCTGTTTTTGACTCTCTGTCTTTCAACCCTAACGAGATGCTTGCCTCCATCCTCCGTTTCCCTGACGTGATGGACAACTCCCGGCAGGACATCATCACCGAGGAGAACTGGCCGGTAGTGGAAAAGGCTATTGATGAGGCTCTTGCCGCCGTCAATGACTATCGCGCGAAGGAGGGGGAGGCTCTCTACAGGGATGTCACCTCAAGGGTGCGGAACATCCTTGACCTTGAGAATCAGGTGGAGGGCTTCGAGAAGGAGAGGATCGACGCCGTGAGGGAGAAACTGATGAAGAATCTTGAGGCTCTCCAGCAGAAGGTGGATCCGTCCCGTTTTGAGCAGGAGATGATCTTCTACCTTGAGAAACTGGATATCAACGAGGAGAAAGTCCGTCTCCGCCAGCACTGCAAGTACTTCATGGACACCATTGACGGTGAGGAATATCCTGGCCGCAAGCTTGGCTTCATCATCCAGGAGATGGGCCGCGAGATCAACACGACCGGCTCCAAGGCCAACCACTCCGGCATCCAGAAGCTCGTTGTCCGTATGAAGGACGAGCTGGAGAAGATCCGCGAGCAGTCCCTGAACATCCTTTGATGGGATAATCATAGCGCGCGTGTCGCGCTCCCCACGGAGCCTTTCTCGTTACAGAATGTCGGGGTACTGGCGGGCGAAAGTGGCGAACGCTCCGTAGAGGGCGGCTTCCTTGATGTTGGCGACGGGTGAAAGGTGTTTCAAGGAGGCCACACCTGCAAGCCCCCGCCTTAAGGTGTCTTCCATGAATATGTAGGAGTGGGAAATCTGGCCTCCGACCAGTGTATTTGCCTGCGGAATAGACATCAGCTTTGGCCTGTTCCTGAACTTCGCCCTTCTTCAGGCCGTGGCTGCCGTGGCTGCTCCAGGGGTGATGGGCGGGGTGCTGATGGCCTCGATCGGCCTTCTGGAGTCGGTACTCGGTTTCACCCCTGACCAGTGCGCCCTGATGATGGCCATCTACCTTGCGCTTGACGGCTACGGCCCTGCCTGCAACGTCAGTGGTGACGCGGCGATAGCACTCGTTATTGACAGATTATTCGGAGGAAAGAAAAATGGATAAGATATTAAAACTCATTCTGTCTTGTGCCTTTGTCATCGGGCTTTCTGTCCACGGACCGATAGCCGACGCGCAGAGAAGCACGGCATTCGATGCGAGATTCAAGATCGCCGAGGGCGCGGATCTCCGCATTTTGGACGACAACATCTGGGACTACAGCAAGGACACGATTCCTCCGAAATGGAAGGCGATCGGAGAGGATCCGCGTGATTTCAAAAGAGCACCCCTGTTCGCGAGATTGATTAAGGACTATCTTCCGGATGTTTTCGCTTTTCAGGAGTATTCTGACCACATGCACAAAGAATTCTATCATCTTGTGCGGAATAATGACTATGTCATTGCTTGGGAATCGAAAAGGGATTGGAACAACACGCCGATCTTCTACAACAGCAAGACCCTTGAGCTACTGTACGTGAACTACAATCTCTACACTCCCAAGCAGTGGTGCAACCACGGCTCTAAATCATTCACTTCCGCCGTGATGAAAAGGAAAGCTGATGGAAAGACTTTTGCATTGATAGGCACACATCTCTGGTGGAAAAGTGACAAGGCCAAACCCGGCAGCACGATGGCGAGAGCGTCTCAGGTGCGTCTCGTGATGGCGGAGACCGAAATCATCAGAGCGAAGTTCGGTGACATTCCGGTGTTCGTGGTCGGTGACATGAACTGCGAGGAGGACACTGTCCCCATCCAGCAGTTTATCCAGGGCGGTTATGTGCCTTGCTACAAAGCCGCCACATTATACGGCGACACGCACAATGGTCATCATATCTGCGGACCCTCGGACGGATATTCCGTTGACAGCCGCAGACGCGGGCAAGACCGTACCTCAGGAGCGATTGATCACTGTCTGATCTACGATCCGAGCGGCAAGACCGAAGTCAAGGTGTTCGACTGCATAATGGAGAGCTATACTGTCGGGATCACAGACCATTACCCGAATCTGATTGATGTGAGGCTGTAGCGCTGTGGGGAAGGAAGATCATTAGTTACATAATAATTAGCCTTTACAGGATAGATCTCCGTGAGCAAATATATGGGTTTTGCTCACGAGATTGGGCTGTAAGGTTCTTTGGTGCGCGGAAGACCGGGTTTTGCTCACGAGACTGGGCTGTAAGGCGCTTTGGTGCGCGGAAAGCCGGGTTTTGCTCACGAGGCTGGGCTGTAAGGCGCTTTGGTGCGCGGAAGACCGGGTTTTGCTCACGAGACTGGGCAAATGAGAGGCTTATTCGGTGTCTTGGGCGGAAGTTGGTGAGAGTTCGGGTGGAATTATGGACTCGGGGCCGGTTTTGCGGGCTCCGGGTTTTATTTTGGCCTGGGACTTCTTGGGGGAGAGGCCGAGTCTCTCCAGCTTTTGGATCTTCTTGACGACACTCTGGTTGGACTCGGTCAGTTTCTTGGTCGAGGTTTCGTAGGCAGTCTGGGCCTTGCCGAGCATGGTTCCGATCGCCACATAGCTCTCCATCCAGCCGCTGAGCTGGCTCATCAGTTCCTCGGCTGTCTTGTAAACCTCGGCGATGTTCTTCTCCTGGTTCGCCTGCTTCCATGCCATCTGGATCATATTCAGAACTATCACGAGAGTCATCTGGCTCACGATCAACACATTGTTGTCCTTGGCCACCTGCCAGAGCATCGGATCCTCCTCCAGCATAAGCCTGAACGCCCCCTCGACCGGGATGAACATCAGATTGTAGTTCACTTTCCGCCTCCCTTCCGGAATATACGAGGCGTAGTCCTTGGTCTTAAGCTCGTCCACATGCTTGCGGACGCTCTCGACATGGGCCTTGGCGAGCCTTACTCGATCCTCCACCTTCTCCGCGTTGATATATTCCTTGTAAGAGTTCAGACTGACCTTTGAATCGATGATGACGGTCGTGTCGTCCGGGTAAAGCACCATCACGTCCGGGATCATCGTCCTGCCGCCCTCGCTCTTGATCTCATGCCCAGCCTCGTCCGTCATCACGCTCTGGGTGAAGAAGTGCACGCCTTCCACCAGCCCGGCGTTCTTCAGCACATCGGTCAACAGCATTTCGCCGAAGTCCCCCTGCACCTTTGAATATCCCGTAAGCGCGTTCGCGAGGTTTCTGGCCTCGTCTCCCACCGCCTGCGACCGCTCCATCACATTGTGAATATGCTCTTTCAGCTGCGCGCTTTGCTCCACGGCCTCCTTTCTGGACTCCTGCACGGCCTTGCCGAACTCGGCGAACTTCTCCTGTATCGGTTTCAGAAGATCGGAGATCGACTCCGCGCTCTGCCTCTTGAACTCGGAACTGTTGTCCGCCGACAGGGCCTTGAACGCATCCTTCATATTCTCAAGTTCTTTTGCATGCTGCTCCTTCTGCATATTCAAAGCCCTTTCCTGCGCCTCCTTCTGCTCCGCCATCGCCTTTTCCTGGATTTCCCTTTGGGCGGCCATAGCTTTCTCCTGAGCTTGCCTTTGTGTTTCAAGCGCTTTCTCCTGCTCCTCCCTGAGCCGGCTTTCATATTCATCCCTGGCCTTGAGTGTGCTTTCCAGCGCCGCCTTCTCTCCGGTCAGTTCCATCAGCCGCCTCCGGAGATCGTCCTCCGCGTCCTCATATTCCTTGGCAATCCTTTGCCTTTCCGCCGCATTCCTCTGAATGACGACAAGCAGCGCCACCACGGCAGCCACCGCCACCGCCGAGATCAAAACTAATATCACCGTAAGATTCATAAACTAAATGTATTTGCGAAGCCAGTCTCTTAAAATCAAGTCATTGATCTGCTTCAGTTGGCCGTTTCCGACATAATGCTGTCATAATGTAAAACAACATTATGTAAAATTACATAATGTAATATTACGTAAAATTCCCGTAAAATTCAACGAGAGGATAAAAAACATATATAATTGCAAAGAAATATAAAAAGTTCGGTTGTTACCCCCTGAGATGTTTGGTCGGTTGTGACAAATCGCATAAATTGCTTTTTGTCCGGTTCGGAATTGACTGAAAAATAATTCTGGAACGGTGTCGCATTTTGGAAACTTTTATTATTTTTGCATTGAAAGATGGCTTGTGGGAAGTTAAGATTGGTGTTGATGGAGGATGCACGTGATTTTATAGAATCATTGCCCCGTCCTGCCGCAAATAAAATCTACTACAATATTCGTAGAGTTGTAGATGGTGAGCGTGATGCTGATTTGTTTAAAAAGTTGACAGGAACCAAGATTTGGGAATTCCGTACCCTCTATGGCAATATGACTTATCGTTTGTTCGCGTTTTGGGACACGAGAAAGGAAATGTTGGTGGTAGTCACTCACGGAATTGTCAAAAAGGTACAGAAAACTCCGCATAAGGAGATTGCGAAAGCGGAAACGATTATGAAGTCTTATTTTAATGAAAGATAAACGATTATGGCTGAAATGAAATTATATCCGTTGGAGGAGGTTCTTGATGAGCATTTTGGTAAGATTGGGACTCCGGAAAGGGACACCTTCGAAAAGGAGGTCACAGATGCGGTCAATGCCTTCAGACTTGGAGAGGTTGTCCGGGAGCGTCGTTTGGATCAGAATCTAACCCAGGAGGAGCTTGGGAAGAGGATGGGAGTGAAGAAGTCCCAGATCTCCAAGCTGGAGAGAGGAGATGATATGTCACTGCGCTCGATGCGCCGGGTTTTCCGCGCTTTGGGAGTCGAGTCCGCCACGCTTGATCTCGGGGCTGCAGGAAAGGTCACCTTGTGGTGACGGGGCGGGATCGGATTGATTGAAGCGAAGCCTACATCAACCCCAGAAACCTTGTGCGTGCGAGCATGCAGCATCCGAGCGATCCTGCCTTGCGCCCGAGTTTTGAGAACACGATGGTGGTGTCCTTGCTCACTATGTTAAGGGAGTATTTCTTGATCGCCGCTCGTACAGGAAGCATAAGATAGTCCCCGCCGACGGTCAGTTTCCCGCCAAGGATGACCATTTCCGGATTGAAAATGTTGATCAGTCCGGCTATGCCTCTTCCGAGGGTAGTGCCGATCTCTCCCATCGCATCGATCGCCACGACATCCTCTTCCTCGACGGCTCCAAGCAGGTCGTTGAGCGTCAGTTCTTTTCCTGTCTTGTATTTGTCAGCCAGCATAGACGGGCATCCCGCCTCCAGTTTCTCCGTCACTATCCGTTGGAGAGCCGAGCCGGAGGCTCCGGTCTCCAGGCAACCAATCTTTCCGCAGCGGCAGATCTGTCCGTTGTCCAGAAACGGGAAATGTCCGAACTCTCCGGAAAAACCGGACTTGCCATAGTACAGGTCGCCGTTCAGGATCATTCCCATGCCGAGTCCCCATCCGACATTGATGAACAGCACGCTCCTCTCTCCGTTGGCGATTCCGCTGCGGAACTCCCCGTAAGTCATTGCCCTGGAGTCGTTGTCGAGGGCTACCGGAACTCCGAGGTCTTCCTCAAGAATGGCGCTCAGCGGTTTGTCCTCGTTGATGAAATACGTGAAACTGTAGCCGGAAGCGGTGTTGACCCGTCCGGTAAGGTCAATATTGCACGCAAGCATGCGTTCGGAGCCAAGCCCATTGTCCTCAAGGGTTTTCCGGATGAGTACGCAAAGCTTTCTGCAGGAATCCTCCGTGTTCCTCAGGGTGAACTCGACATCCTCGTCATAGGACAGGGTCTGCCCCTTGAAGTCCATTGTCATGATGTTGGCGTGGTTTCTTTCCAGATCCACTCCCACAAAGAACCCGGCCTCCGGATTGAGACCGAATATGCTTGGTCTCCGCCCGCTGGCCGAGCCTTTTTTTCCAAGGTCCTCCAACCATCCGTCATCAATCAGTTCCCCGACTATCTTGGTGGTGGTCGGGACGCTGCAGTTCAATTCACGGGCGAAATCTGCGATGCTGAAATCGCCCGAGTTCATGCACAGTTCCAGAATCTTTTGCTTGATTATGGAATTCTTGTCCGAGAGGTTCTCGCTGAAATATTTGACCATCCGCTTTATTTTCCTTTTGTCCAGTATTCCTCAATCTCTTCCAAAGTCTTGCCTGTAGTTTCCGGAACCAGTCTCCACATTATGAGAAGGTACGGGACGCACATGGCGGCGAAGAGGAAGAATGTGCCTGCCGGAGTGAGTGTCTCAAGCATCCACGGCGTGAGCTGGCCGATCAGGTAGGTGCCGATCCATAGGGCGAGGCCGGCGATGCTCATCGCGAGTCCACGCACTCTGTTAGGGTACATCTCTGACAAAAGTACAAAAACAACCGCGCTTATGGAAATCGCCGTGCAGAAAACGTACAGAAGGAAGAACGTCAGCAGGAACCAGGTCGGAAGGCTCTGTGGGAAGCAGAAGTACAGGCCTATCATCAGCAGACAGAGGATCATTCCGCCCACACCCCACCAGACCAACTGCTTGCGGCCGACCTTGTCGATGACCAGGAGGGCGATGACCGTCGTGAGCATATTCACAACCCCGACCAAAACTGTCGAGAACATTGAACCTTCGCCGGACAAACCAGCGTCACTGAATATCTTGGGACCGTAGTACAGCACGGCGTTCACTCCCATGAACTGGCCGAGGATGGCGATGGCGCAGCCGATGAGGACAGCCTTGAATATTCCCGGCTCCAGAAGAGTCCGCCATTCGGACTTGGTCTCGCCGGCGATCGAGGCTCTGGTCTGCTCGATCTGCCTTGCCACTTCCTCCGGGGATGTGAATATCCCGCCGAGGATCCTTGCGGCCTTATCTTCCTTGTGCTTGGTGATCAGCCAGCGCGGACTCTCGGGGATAAGGAATATGACGAGGAGGAACAGAAGATCCGGAACAGTCTCGTAGCCAAGCATTCCCCTCCAGTACTCGGAATTGAATATTCTTGTCCAGAGATCCGTCGAGGTGGAGGTCACGTCGGCGCCCTTCAGGACAAAGTAGTTGATCAGGTAGGCCATCAGGAACCCTATCGTGATGGCCAGCTGGTAGAGCGACACGAGGGAGCCTCTTTTCTGCGCCGGAGCGATCTCCGAGATGTAGATCGGCGAGACGATCGAGACTATTCCTATGCCGAATCCTCCTATGATCCTGAAGACAACCAGCTGGTTGAAGTCGCCGCAGACGGCGCAGCCTATGGCCGAGACGCTGAACATCAGAGCCGAGATGAGCATCGTCTTCTTTCTGCCGAGATGGTCGCTCATCATTCCGGCCGTCATCACGCCCAGAATCGAGCCGATCAGAGCGCAGCCCACGTACCACCCTTCGGCGATCGTCGTCAGCCGGAACTGGTTCTTCACGATCTCGGTCGTGCCGGAGATCACGGCGGTGTCGTAGCCGAACAGGATTCCGCCTATCGCCGCCACGATGGCCAGGAACACTATCCGGGTCATATTTATGCTTTTGTCCATCGCTTATCGAATGTCAAAGTATTCCATGTACCTGTCGTAGAGATGTCCCGCCTGAAGGTAGGCCGACTGAGGGCTCATGAAGTGCGAGAACTCGAAGGTGATGGCCTTGTCGTAGCCGCAGCGCTTCGCCGCTTCAAGCTTCATCCTCAGTTTGTCGAACTTGATCGGGAGGAAACGGATCGGCATGTCCCGGTCGAAACTCTCGGCGTTGGTCCAGCACTGCATACCGTACTTGTCCGCCAGCTTCTTGTTGACAGAGAAGAACGCGTCAAGCTCGTCGTAGTCGATGTGTCCGTCCTGGAAGGCGCATGCGTCGACATATTCATGGATCCCGTCGAAGATCTCGTTCCATTCCCTCTCGTGCTGCTCTATCGAGACGGCCTGCTCCTTGGTCAGGTTGCCGCCGGCCGCGTCTACCGCCTTCTTGCCGTCGATCCACGGGGAGATGAAGGTCGGCAGTCCGCCCGAGACCTCCTTGCACTGGCGCCCCATCGTGCGGAAGGACTCTATAGCGCCCTTGGTGGCACGGCTGATCTCGCCGCTGATGTACCAGCCGCCGAAGCTGTCGTACTTGCTGCCGTAGCGCTGCCAGATCTCGTCGATCACGTACTTGTTCGCCTCGACCTCGTATGACATGTCGCCTGTGTCCCAGTATTTTCCGGAGTCGTACAGTCCGAGCCAGAACTTCATGCCGTATTTCTGGGCAAGGCGGCAGAACATGTCGATCATGTCGGTCGAAGGCATGTAGCACCCCTTCTTAAGAAGGTAAGGTGACGGATAGGTGATGAACTTGCGGTAACCGCAGCGGATGTCGATCACGGTGTCGATGCCCATCGCCTTCATGTAACGGAAGTCAAGATCCCATTCTTTCTCGCCCCAGTTCTGGTGCGGAATGTCGTGCGAGATCTCGTCCAGGAATGTGCCGGTGATGGGGAGGGCGTTCCCGTGAGGGACGATCAGCCTGCTGTTGATGCTCTCGTCGGCCTTGAGCCTGAGGTCTTTACCGTTCTTCGAGGCCATTCCCATAGCGTTGGCGGCAATTGGAGCCGCCACAGCGGTCGCGGCGGCGATTCCGGCCTTCTTCAGAAAAGTTCTTCTGTCTGTCATGGTGCTTTCTTTATGTGATAGGTGATCCTTAAGTAATCCTTAGTAATCCTTAAAAGATAACTTAGTAAATATTGTCTTCGCAAAGGTAAGAATTTATTTCTTAAATTATTTTATTATTTATTGATTTATTTGTTAAATATTTGATGAAATATTATAACTTTGTAAAAATGTTAGGCTAACCTTTGTGGATAGATGACACTATTATTAATAACAACGCATTCTTTTATGAAAGCAACATCGAATTATTCATTCCCTTTCCTAAAGGTGGTGCTTGCGTCGGTTCTGTCGTTTTTCCTGTTCTCGGGAAACGTGTCGGCGCAGCCTTCCGTCAAGGGTAGGGTGACAGACCAGAACGGGCAACCGCTGCCCGGTGTCTCTGTCATTGTGGCCGGAACCACGAACGGCACGATGACCGGATCGGACGGAAGCTATGTGATTTCCGTCGCAAAAGGACAGACGCTGGAGTTCCAGTGTCTGGGCATGACATCGTTTCGGAAACTATGTGACGGAACCGTGCAGGTTTTGAACGTGACCCTGAAAGAGGACACTGCCTATCTTGACGAGGTGGTTGTCGTGGGTTACGGTACATCCAAGAAATCATCCCTGACGGGAGCGGTCTCGGCGATCAAGGGGGACGAGGTCCTGAAGGCTCCGGCCTCGAACGTCTCTCAGATTCTTGCCGGGCGTCTTCCGGGCATCTCCTCTGTGCAGGAGTCCGGAGAGCCTGGTCAGGATCAGGCTTCCCTGCGTCTGCGCGGCTCGATCTACGGAATCGCCTACGTTGTGGACGGATTTCCGGTGAGTGACATCAACGACATCAATCCTAATGACATCGAGAGCATCTCTGTCCTCAAGGACGGAGCGTCTGCCGCTGTGTACGGATTGAAAGGCGCGGGCGGCGTGATGATCATCACGACCAAGAGGGGAGCGAAGGAGAAGACCTCCATCACCTATGACGCCTCGTTCGGTGTGTCGATGAACGCCAATTTCCCGGAGTTCATGAACGGCCCGCAGTTCGCCTACTATTATAATATGGCGGACATGATGGACCAGCTGGCCAGCGGAGCCATCACCGACCGCTCCCAGTACAATCCGTACTTTACTTCGGAGAATGTCGCCGCGATGACCAACGGCGACCCTACCGACGGTTGGGACAACGTGAACTACATCGACAAGGTGTTCGGCACCGGATTCACGCAGAAGCACAACGTGACCGTGACCGGAGGAAGCGACAAGGCCCGCTACTACACCTCTTTCGGCTACTACGGGCAGGACGGTAACATCGACAACTTCACCTACAAGCGCTACAACCTGAGATCCAACATTGACTCGGACATCACCTCCAGGCTGCATTTCAAGCTGGGTCTGTCGGGTACGCTGGCTCACAGGGACACTCCGGGCTATGCCTCGGGAGGCACGGACGGCGGATACAGCGAGCTGGGATGGCTGTCGGTGGCCAACCAGACTATCGTGATGCATCCGTATCTCCCGGAGAGGTACGAGGGCATGTACACTTCGACGATCAAGAAGAACACCGGACTTCCTCAGAGTCCTCTCGCCGCCATCTATGAGTCGGGCTACAAGAAGACCCGCTCGATGGATCTTTCGGTCAACGCCACGCTGGCCTATGACATTCCAGGCGTGGACGGACTGGTCGCCAAGGTTGCCGGTGTCTATGACTGGAGCAACTCCTACAACAAGAATCTGAACACCCCTTACAGCACGATGGCTTTCGTGGACGGAGCATATTCGAAGAAGAATGACCCAAGGGGAGTGGACAACGGCATAAACCTCGGAGAGGGAACGTCCTATTGGCAGCAGATGGTGGGACAGGCCAGTCTTGAATATTCCAACACCTTCGGCAAGCACAGCGTGGAGGCCTTGGCGCTCATGGAGATCCGTGACACCAAGAGCAACAGTCTCGCGGCCTACGTCAAGGATCTTCCTTTCGCCTCGCTCCCGGAAATCAGCCAGGGCAACCCGACCAAGAACCCTGTCTCCGGAAGCAGCGGAGCGTCCAGAAGCGTCGGCGGAGTCTTTCGACTCAAGTACAACTTCGCGGACAGGTACCTCATCGAACTTTCGGGACGCGAGGACGGCTCGTACCTTTTCAGCGGAATGGACAAGTACCGCTGGGGCTTCTTCCCTTCAGCATCCGTCGCGTGGAGAATCTCCAATGAGAATTTCATGAAATCTGCTGATTTTCTCAATGACTTGAAGATCAGGGCCTCCGTCGGAATGCTTGGAAACGACGGTGTTCCTGAATATGCCTTCCTCAGCACCTACTCGCGCTATGGCCAGAAGGTGGGCTACAGGATGGTTGACGGAAGCGCTGCCTTCAATCCTGCCTATAAGCCGGATGTCGTGCCGTCGCTCAACTTGTCATGGGAGCGTTACCTTTCCTACAACGTCGGATTCGACGCGACCCTGTGGGACGGGCTTCTGGGCATGGAGGTGGACGGATTCTACAACTACACCTATGACATCCTGACCGGCCAGGGCTCCGGATTTCCGGCTTCCATGGGAGGGTACTATCCGACCTACATCAATTATCCTGCGATCGACGCCAAGGGTGTTGACCTCATGGTCACTCACAAGAATCAGTTCTCTCTCGGCGGCAAGCCGTTCTTCTACGGGGTGAGCGCCAGCCTGACATATTCAAAGACCAGATGGATCAAGTACAAGGACAATCCTGAGGTCAGCGACAACAGGAAGATTGTCGGCAAGACCTATGGCTCCATCACGGGTTGGAAGACCGACGGGCTGTTCCGCTCCGAGGAGGAGATTGACAATTCCGCCTGGTGGGGATCACGCCCTAACGTGGGCGACATCAAGTTCGTGGACATCAACGGCGACGGCAAGATCGACTACGACGACTGGGGCTATTTCGGACGTTCCAACAGGCCTGAGCTGACATTCGGCCTGAACCTCAATTTCGAGTGGAACGGCTTTGATTTCAATGCCCAGTTCACCGGTGGCGCCTTGTTCGACGTTTCCCTTACCGGAACGTACTACAACGGCTATGATGACAACACGATCTGGACCCAGACTTTCAAGGAGGGAGGAAACTCTCCTCTCTATCTTGTGGAGAACGCATGGAGCGTGGACAATCCTGACGGTACCTTCCCGCGTCTAACCCTCGGCTCTCCGGGACACGGTGGTGACAACGGTGTAAGCTGCTCATTCTGGTGGAGGGACGGAAAATATGTCCGTCTGAAGTCAGCGCAGCTTGGCTACACCCTGCCGAAGAAATGGATGAGCCATCTTGGCGTGTCTTCCCTCAGGCTGTTCGTCGAGGGACAGAACATATTCACCATCGATGGTCTTCCTAAGGGAATCGACCCTGAGTCTCCGGGCGTGAACAACGGTTATTATCCTCAGCAGCGCCTCTTGATGGGTGGTGTGACATTATCATTCTAAAAGGACAGCTTGATATGAAATACATTAAGAATCTGATTTTGACAGTGTCGGGAATCGCCGTGGCGATGGGGGTGTCCTCCTGCAACTCGTTCCTCGACATGACTCCGACCGACAGCGTCTCGGACAAGATGCTCTGGAAAACCACCGCGAATGCGGAATATGGAGTGAACTACATCTATAGCTACATCCTGGACATGGCCGACGCCAACTCCGGACAGTGTGTGGCCGGCATGACCGACGCCCTCACCGACCAGTTGAAGTACGGCTCCTACAACTTCAACGCTCTGTGCTACATACCGAGCGAGATCGCCTACGGGGGATCTGTGTTGACAGCCAACTACGTGTCCGCGTACCTTGGCTACTGGGACACGATGTACAGCGCGATCAGAAAGACCAACCAGGGTCTGAACTATCTGGAGAAGTACGGTGAGATGTCCGGTGAGGACAAGACGAGACTCTCGGCCGAGCTGAGGTTCATGCGCGCATGGTTCTACTTCGACCTTGTCAAGAGGTACAAGGATGTCATCATCTATGACGAGGATCTGAGCGCCATCACGGCCAACAAGGCTCTCTCGACAGAGGAGGAAGGATGGAACTTCATCGAATCCGACCTTGAGTTCGCCGCCGCGAACCTGCCTGAGAAAGAAAAAGCGAACGGAAGGCTGAACAAAGGTACGGCCTATGCCTTCATGACAAGGGCGATGCTGTACGCCAAACGTTATGACAAGGTCGTCGCGGCCGCGGACAAAGTGAAGGAGTTGGGTTATTCTCTGATCTCAAACTATGCTGATGTCTTCAACGGCAACAATTCCGAGGTCATACTTGAATATGTCTTCAACTATTCCGACAATGTGACCCACAGCTTCGACTACTACTACTCTCCGGGAGGCGACTACACCACCAAGGATGCTTCCGGCGGCGGCTACGGCACGCCGACACAGGAGATTGTGGAGTCCTATGAATATGCCGACGGCTCCGGTCTTCCGGACTGGTCGCCTTGGCACACCGCCGAGGGAACCGATCAGAATCCTCCGTATGAGCTGCTTGAGCCTCGTTTCCAGGCATCCGTACTCTACAACGGTGCGAAGTGGAAAGGGCGCACGATCGAGCCGTTTGTGGGCGGAGACGACGGCTGGTGCCAATGGAACGTGGTCAAGGAGCCTAAGGGTAAGACGACCACGGGCTATTACCTCCGCAAAGGTGTGGACGAGACGCATGACGTGATCGCCAGAAGCGAGAGCACCCAGCCGCTTGTCATCATCAGGTACGCCGAGGTGCTTCTGAACAGGGCCGAGGCCTGCTACCGTCTCAATGACGCCGCGGGAGCCAATGCCGCCGTCAAGGAAATCCGCGCCCGTGTCGGGCTTCCGTACGCTGACAAGGCGGGGGACAACCTGTGGAAGGCCATCCGTCAGGAGCGCAAGGTCGAGCTGGCGTTCGAAGGCTTCTCCTATTGGGATCTCCGCAGATGGGGAGTGGCTCCGAACAACTATCCTGACGGACTCTCCGGCTATCAGGTGCATGGCTTGAAGATCGAGAGCGCAGGAAGTGGCTTCATCTACACCTATGTCTCTGTCGATGACAAGGACCGCAACTATCCTGAGAAGATGAACAGATTCCCTCTCCAGGACAGCGAGCTGTCAAGCAACAATGCAGTAGAACAATTCCCGGAATGGAAATAATCACGACTTATATGAAAAAGATCCACATACTGACAGCGGTTCTGACTCTTCTCGTGGCGGCTTCGTGCCATAGCCCTGAATATGTCGAGTCGACCGCGGAGCGTCAAAACCTTACCAGTTTCGAGGCGTTCTTCACATTCGGCCCCTTCATGGATCAGTCGATGTGCAAGCTGAACATCACGGACGAGAACGCCGATCGGTTCGTCATCCCTGTCCCTTGGTTTTTCCCTGAGACATCGGACAACGAGACATCACCTTACATGACCAAGGTCAGGGTGCAGGCTGCCTTGCAGCCGAACTGTACCATCGAGCCGGCGCTGACCCTTCTGGATCTGACCAAGGACAACATGTTCAGGTTCACCAACGCCAAGGGTGAGAGCAGGAACATCTGCATCACTGGCGAAAGGGTGAAGTCCAAGGCTTGCGACATTCTTGTCTTCTCCTTGGATGACCCCGCCGTCTCCGGCATCGTGGACAAGAACAAGAAGACCGTCACCCTGGTGTCCGCCGAGGATCTGAGCGCCTGCACCGCATCCGCACAGGTTTCGGCGCATGCCACCATCTCCCCTGATCCTTCGACTCCGCAGGACTACAACAAGGGCGTCAAGTTCAGGGTGACCGCCCACGATGGTCAGACCTTCTCTGAATATACCGTCATCAAGACTGTTCCTGACAAGATCGACAAGGGCTTTGACAAGTCATCGCTTGAGGCGTTGTTCAACTTCGAGCCTGTAAGCATGGCCGGACTCCCGGCCTACAACACGGCTGACATATTCCCGAGCCTTGCGGTGACGGGCGGAAAGCTTGTCTTCTGCTACGGCGACGGTTCCGCTCCTGTCTTCCTGAACGGCATCACCGGTGTCAAGGAAGGCGAGATCAATGCCGGCGGCGTCGCTCCGGCGGCTGTCACCAATGACGAGGCGGAGAACCTTATCCTCTGCAACCACGTTGACGGCGGCGGCGAGTTCAAGATTTGGAAGGCTACCTCTGTTAAGACCGCTCCGGAACTGTTCCATTCGTTCACCAACAGCACGGATCTTCCTATGGGGTATTCAATAAAGGTCATCGGCGACATTGACGGTGACGCTGTGATTGACATAACCCATGAGGGCATCGCGGGCGTGACATCCTCAAGCAAGGTGACGAGGGTCACTGTTGCCGGCGGATCCGTCGCCGATGTCTCGGTGCTCGATCTCGCGGGAACCGGCCTCGCATGGGGCGGCGCTCCGGTGAACAACACCGACGCTGTGGCCGTGGCTCCTACGCGGAACGCCGGGATGTTCCTTTCTTACTATGATCCTAACGTCCTGCACTATGTCATGGCGGACGGCACGCTGAAGTCGTCGCTACCGTTCAACGACGGATCATCATGGGCCTTGAATGTCAATAACCTGGACAGCAAGCAGTTCAATCACGCCACCTACATGTCGCTCTTCGTGGTCAGCCACTTCCCTCACTGGGGATGCGGCCCTGCCCTCTACCTGTACGACATCTCGGATCCGGCGGCGCTGTCCGGCAATCTGAACGAGACCACGTCGATAGTCCTCGGCAAGTCTTCCGTTGACTGGTTCCAGAAGGCTGACGCCGGCTTTGCCGCCGGAGATGTCGTTCTGGCTCCGACCAAGGACGGATTCAAGATGTATCTGTACTACTACGACCAGAATTCAGGAGTCCTCGGTGGCTATTCTGTGGATTGCATAAAGAAATAGTCAGATGAACCCTTTGAGGATATATTCCCTGATCGTTCTTGCCGCCATGACAATCATGTCCTGCGGAGGTTCCAAGGATAACCCTTGGAACCCCGACTGGGACAAACCGAAACCGGAGCCCGAGAAACCTGCGGAAGAGACAGGCAAGCCGAGGTACGTGTGGATTGACGCGGCGGCCAATTTCTGTGACTACGAGAACGACAAGGACAGGATAGCCGCGGATTTGAAGCGCATCAAGGACGTTGGTTTCACGGACATCATTGTCGATGTAAGGCCGACAAGCGGCGACGTGCTGTTCAAGTCCTCTGTCGCCAGTCCGCTGAAGAAGGTAGATGTCTGGAAGGGAAGCAGTTATGTGTGGGTTTCCAGAACCGGCACATACGATTACCTCCAGACCTTCATCGACGAGGCCCGCAAGGTGGGTCTCAAGGTGAACGCCAGCATCAACACCTTCGTGGGCGGCTACCTTTGCCCTTATGGCCTTGGAAGCGACGGAATGCTTTTCCGCGAGTCGGGAAGGAAGTCCTGGGCTTCGGTCATCAACGCGAAAGACGGCCTTGTCAGCGTCATGGATCTGACCGGCTCCGAAGACTACGGAGCCAGATTCCTCAATCCTGCCAACGAGCAGGTGCGGAACTATGTGCTTCAGATCATCAAGGATCTGGCTGCATACGATCTTGACGGCATCATCCTGGACCGCTGCCGTTACGATGACTATGGCCTGCAGAGCGACTTCTCGGATGTCTCGAAGAGAAAGTTCGAGGAATATTCAGGCATCACCTGCTCTTCATGGCCTGGTGATGTGATGGCTCCCGGCACGACGGCGCTTGGGTCGAAGGCTGGCGAGACTGTGAAGAAGTGGCTGGAGTTCCGCGCGAGCGTCATCCACGACTTCGTCGCCGAGGCTTCCGACGCTGTCCACCGGATCAACAAGAACATACGCTTCGGCGTGTATGTCGGGGCCTGGTACTCGACTTACTACACATCCGGCGTGAACTGGGCAAGCCCTAAGTACGATCCTAAGGCGGACGGCTATTCCTGGGCATCGGCGAACTACAAGAACTGCGGCTACGCCGACCACTGCGACTTCATGTTTCTCGGAGCCTATGCCGGCGCCGACAGCATCTGGGGCAGCGGTGAGTGGACGATGCAGGGGTTCTGCAAGCAGGGCAGGTCTCTCTTGAAGGGGGATGTCAAGTTCTGCGGCGGGCCGGACATCGGCAACTCCCCGGGGTGGACGAACGGCGGTCAGGCTTCCAAGATCCCGGATTCAATCAAGGCCTGCATCAACGAGGGCGATGGCTTTTTTGTGTTCGACCTCTGTCACATCAAGATGTACGACTACTGGGATGCCTTCAAAAAGGGATTCGATGACTATCTGAAAACTGTGAAAAAATAACAAAAACGCTAAAAATGAAAAGAATATCCATAATAATGCTGGCAGCGGCGATGGCTCTGTCCTTAGCCGCCTGCAAAGATGATTCGAACGACTCCGGGACCATCACCATTTCCGGAGAGGCCATGAATCCGGTGTTCACGTCTGCCGGAGGCACCTACACGGTTGAGTTCACTGCTGACAATGAATGGAGGGTGGCGGTTCCTAACACGAACCACTATACCTGGAGTTCGGTGACTCCGACCAGCGGCGGAGCCGGCAAGAATCAGGTGACAGTGACTGCCCTGAGGAACCCCGGCCACGACGGAAGGGAATATTCGTTCGACCTGCGCTGCGGACTGGATTCCAAGACTATCAAAGTGACTCAGAAACAGCTGAACTCCATAACCGTCACGCCGGGATCATTCGACATTCCTAAGGAGGGAGGCTCCATCGACATCAAGGTCGTGTCCAACATCGACTTCGACTACAAGATCGCCGATGATGCCAAGGAATGGATCTCCGCTGTCACGACCAAGGGTCTTGTTGAGAACACGGTGACTTTTGCCGTGGCCTCAAACGAGATCTACAACAAGTTCGAGGCCCGTCAGGGAGTGATAACCTTCACCAGCAGCGAAGGGTCGGAGGACATCGTTGTCAACCAGGCCCCTAACGAAAGATTCTTCAATGTCTCTCCTGAGAGCCTGGTTGCCGAGAAGAACGGTGGCGAGGTGACCCTTAAGGTCGAGGCCAACTTCCCTTATGAGGTCGAGGATCCTGATTCTGAATGGATCACAAGAGTCTCCGGGAAGGATGGTTCCTTTACTTATAAGGTTGAGGCCAATCCTGATTTCGGCTCCAGGGCCGGCGTCATCAATGTGACCACTGAGCTGGAGGATTACTCCGCGGCTGTCGAACTTAAGCAGAAGGGAACGGCTGATGTCAGTGTGCTTTGGCAGAAGAGGTATTCGGCTGACCTTGGCGCGATCGCCGTGGCCGGCGGGCCTCTCAGGCTTGCCGTGAAGGATGACATCCTGCTTGTCGGCAATGGCGGGAACAAACTCTACGCCCTGAACCGCCAGACCGGTGAATATCTGAAGGAAATAGCTGTCCCTGAAGGCCTTTCCGTCCACTCGCTTGTGAATGATGATGCCGGCAACGTCCTTGCCGCCGCGTTGACGCCATTTGGCGGCACGCTCCGGATCTACACATTCAAGTCATTGGAATCCGCTCCTGAAATGCTTCTGGAATATACCCACAACGCTATCTGGAGCTCTTCGATGGGCAACATCAGGGTGCGTGGAGACGTGACCCGGAAGGCAGTCGTCACCGCTTTCGTCGATGTGAGCCAGTACTGGGTAGGATGGCAGATTACTGACGGAAAGGTCGGTGATGCGGTCTTCGGATCGATCGCTCCAGCCGCCATCCAGGTCTGGAATTCTTACGGAGCGTGTGTCGCGCCGGTTTCTGATGACTTGAATGACGGACTACTGTTCATTGGCTACTCCGCCGACGCCAACGGCAACTACGACCTGAACTGGTGCAAGGAAGTGGCGAAGAGCGAGTGGCAGTCCGTGTTCCACACCACCAGCGACGGCAACGAGAACTACAACTGCATCTCCGTGGCCACTCTTAACGGGATCCGTTTCTGCGCCGTCGAACGTGGAGCCCACTTCTCATATGGATCCTGCCCTGAGGTCTATCTGCTTGACATTACGAATCTTGGTTCCGTGAAAGAGGCTTACTATGCTGAAAGAGCGACCGTTGTCGGTGAAGGCACCTTCACGGATGCCGGAGCATGCGGGGATGTCCTTCTCCAGACCTCGGCCGACGGTAAGTCCATGGACATGTTTGTCACGGACGGCAACTATGACTGCATCACCTGCATAAGGTTCACCGCACAATAATGTTATCTATGAATATAAAAAATGTTGATTTCGGCGCGATGGCGTCGCGCTATAAGGAGGAACTCCTCGGGAATGTCCTGCCTTTCTGGCTGGAACATTCCCAGGACACGAAATTCGGAGGTTACTACACTTGCCTGAACCGTGACGGAAGTGTCTACGACAAGGACAAGTTCATCTGGCTTCAGGGACGTGAGGTCTGGATGTTCGCGATGCTGTACAACAAGCTCGCGAAGAACGAGGAATGGCTGAAGTGTGCCGAGCAGGGCGCCCGTTTTCTCATGAAATACGGCCACACTCCCGACTATGACTTCTACTTCTCCCTGACAAGGGAGGGAAAGCCGGTCATCCAGCCCTACAACATATTCTCCAACACATTCGCCTGTATGGGATTCGCCCAGTTGGCCGAGGCGACAGGCGATGAGGAATATGCCCGTTACGCCAAGGAGACTTTCCGCCGGATTCTGGAACGCCGTTCCAATCCAAAGGGAATCTGGTCGAAGGCTGTGCCGGGAACAAGGCCGCTGAAGGATTTCGCCCTGCCGATGATCATCTGCAACATGGCTTTGGAGGTCGAGAGGATCATCAACGACCCCGAGATGATGGACCGCCTGATCGACGAATGTCTGCACGAGGTTCTGGATGTGTTCTACCAGCCGGATCTTGGAGTGATGGTGGAGAACGTCTCCGCCGTTGACAATTCCCTCATCGACTGTTTCGAGGGCCGCAAGGTGAACCCTGGACATGATCTGGAAGCGATGTGGTTCCTTATGAACCTCGGAATCCGCCGCAAGGACAAGGCCTTGATCGACAAGGCTGTGGAGATCTCCCTTCGCGTGATCGACTATGGCTGGGACAAGGAATATGGCGGGATCTTCTATTTCATGGACCGCAAGGGCTATCCGACCCAGGAACTTGAATGGGACCAAAAACTCTGGTGGGTACACATAGAGTCCGCGATCGCGATGCTGAAAGGCTACCGCCTCACGGGCAACGAGAAGTGTCTGGAGTGGTTCCTCAGGCTGGATGACTACCTTTGGACCCGTTTCAAGGACAAGGAGTATCCCGAGTGGTTCGGCTACCTGAACCGCCGTGGGGAAGTCCTGCTACCGCTCAAGGGCGGAAAGTGGAAAGGATGCTTCCATGTTCCGAGAGGTCTTTATCAGATAGGCTCCATGCTGGAGGACATCTCTAAGGGGAAGGAGGCCTGCATCTGATGCGCGGACAGCCTTATCCAATTGGTCTGTTGATGTTTATGATTGCTTCGGTTCTGCTGCACTCGTGCGGCGGAACTGAAGCTTATTATGACGTGGTGGTTGTCGGTGGCGGTGCCGGCGGAACGTCGGCGGGCATACAATCAGCCCGCTCAGGGGCATCAGTGCTGATTGTCGAGGAAACTCCCTGGCTTGGTGGCATGCTCACATCCGCGGGAGTCTCGGCGTTTGACGGTAACTATCGTCTCCGCGGTGGCCTGTTCGGCGAGTTCTGCGACTCTCTGGCCGGACGCTACGGGGGCTATGAGGCCTTGAAGACCGGATGGGTAAGCAACATCCTCTTCGAACCGAAAGTCGGGGCGGAGATATTCATGAATATGGCAGGGCCGCTTGACGGACTTTCCCTTGCTATGGAGACGGGTTGCGTCCGGGCTGAGAAACTGGACGAAGGCTGGCGGCTTACGTTGGACGGACCGGATGGCCGTCGCTGCGTCAGGGCGGGGATACTGATTGACGGAACCGAACTTGGTGACATCGCGGCAATGTGTGGAGTGCCTTGCAACAGTTCTCCTGTTGACACGATAGCAGCGGTACAGGACTTGACCTACGTCATCACGGCACAGGATTTCGGCGCCGGTTCCGACAAGACGATCCCTTGTCCGGAAGGCTATGACGCTAAACTGTACGAGGATTGCCTGTCAAGAGGCCATTCCGTGGACATGATGCTTTCCTACGGGCGGCTGCCGGGCGGAAAGATCATGCTGAATTGGCCGATCGCGGGCAATGACTGCTATGTCAAGGATGTCACCCGTATGCCTCCGTCCGACCGCGCCGTGGCGGTTGACAGCGCCAAAAGGGTGGCGCTCGGCTATCTCTATTATATTCAGAAAGAATTGGGGTTAAGGAATATAGGCATTGCGGAGGACGAGTATCCGACCGATGACGGTCTGCCGATGATTCCGTACTACAGGGACTCAAGACGGATCGAGGGGGAGGTGACGTTCTCCTTGGCGGACATTGACCGGCCATATTCAAACACCCTTTACCGCACGGCCATCGCGGTGGGGGACTATCCTGTTGACCATCATCACTATCGCAATCCGGATTGGAGGGATCTTCCTCAGCTGGAGTTCCATCCTGTCCCGTCCTTCTCGGTTCCTTTCGGGGTCATGGTTCCGAAAGAGGCCGAGGATATTCTTGTGATAGAGAAGGCGGTGTCCGTGACCTGCGTCGCGAATGGAGCCACCAGGCTCCAGCCGGTCGTGATGGAGATCGGCCAGGCCGCCGGCATCGCCGCCGCGGTGGCCGCGCTGAAGTCAGGTGGGGCGAGGCCGCGTCTCAGGGATGTCTCTGTGCGAGAGGTGCAGGAGGGGATCCTTGCCGCCGGCGGGTATTTGATGCCTTATCTGGACATCACTCCGGACGATCCACGTTTCGCTGCGGTCCAGAGGATCGGCACCACCGGAATCATGAGGGGGGACGGCCGGTCTGTCGGCTGGTCCAACGAGACCTGGTTCAGGATAGATGATCCGGTGAGGGAGGATGAGATATTCCTTGATGACTATTATCCGGGGAAATCCCTTTCCGATCTGGGCCTTCCTTCGTTGGATTCGCTCACCCGCGGCGACTTCGCCGTCATCATCGACAGCCTCCTTCACCCTTTCGAGTCCCGTCAGGTCACGCTCACCGGCGCTTTGGCCGAATGATGCTTTCGCGTCCGGTGCAACAATTTCTTGCCGCATTGGAAAAAATGGATTAATTTTGGAATCTAAATTTCCCGTCCGTCTATGGCAGAAAAAATCATCATTCTGGATTTCGGTTCGCAGGTGACGCAACTCATCGGGCGCAGACTCCGCGAACTGAACGTTTATTGCGAAATCTACCCGTTCAACAAGGTTCCTGCGCTGGACTCCTCCGTCAAGGGAGTGATCCTTTCCGGAAGCCCTTGCTCGGTGCGTGACAAGAACGCCCCGCAGATCGACCTCGGCGGCATCAAAGGCAGGTTTCCTCTTCTGGGAATATGCTATGGCGCGCAGTATCTTGCCCATAAGTTCGGCGGCGAGGTGCTTGGCTCCCTGGCCCGTGAATATGGCCGTGCGATGCTGGATGTCGTTGACCCTGAATCACCTCTGCTTAAGGGAGTTTCGGCTCACTCACAGGTCTGGATGTCGCACGGGGACACGATCGCCCGTCTGCCGGAGGGCGCGGAGGTGATCGCCTCGACCGAGAGCGTCACCAACGCTGCTTTTCACATCAAGGGCGAGCAGACCTACGCCGTGCAGTTCCACCCGGAGGTCTTCCACACGACTGAAGGCACGAAAATCCTCGGCAATTTCGCTTTGGGAATATGCGGCTGCAAGGGTGACTGGACTCCTGCCTCGTTCATCGAGACGACAGTAGCCAGCCTCAGGGAACAGATCGGGGACGAGAAGGTAATCCTCGGACTCAGCGGCGGTGTCGATTCGACGGTAGCCGGCGTGCTGCTGAACAAGGCCATCGGCCACAACCTCACCTGCATATTCGTGAACAACGGCTTGTTGAGAAAGAATGAATATGAGGATGTGCTGGCTTCGTACAAGGACATGGACCTCAATGTCATCGGAGCCGACGCGTCCAAGGAGTTCCTTGACGATCTCGCCGGCGTTACCGAGCCTGAGGCCAAGAGAAAGATCATCGGAAGGCTCTTCGTGGAGACCTTCGACAAATACGCCCGCACCATCGAGAACGCCCGCTGGCTCGCCCAGGGGACCATCTATCCTGACGTGATCGAGTCCGCCGGCATCGAGGGCATCGCCTCCAAGATCAAGTCCCACCACAATGTGGGCGGTCTTCCGGAGAAGATGAACCTGAAGATTGTCGAGCCGCTGCGAGCGCTTTTCAAGGACGAGGTCCGCAGGGTCGGCAGAGCCTTGGGCATCAAGGAGGAACTTGTCGGCAGGCATCCTTTCCCGGGACCGTCACTCGCCATCCGTATCATAGGCGACATCACCGAAGAGAAACTGAACGTTCTCCGCGAGGCCGACGACATATTCATAAAAGGGCTTCGTGAATATGATTGCTCCTCCCTTCATCTTCCTTCCGCTTCCGATCCTCGTGTGGAGGCCTCGAACCTTTATGACGCCATCTGGCAGGCCGGAGTTATCCTGCTGCCTATCAAGAGTGTGGGAGTGATGGGTGATGAACGCACCTACGAGAATCCTGTGGCTCTCCGCGCCGTTGTCTCCACCGATGCCATGACCGCCGACTGGTTCCATTTCCCGTATGACTTCCTCGCCCAGGTCAGCAACGACATCATCAACAAGGTCAAAGGGGTCAACCGGGTAGTGTACGACATCTCCTCCAAACCACCCGCAACCATCGAGTGGGAGTAATGCTTTAATTTCAGGCACGGAATGTGCTGTCTTTGCCATCGCTTTGAGAAAACATCTGGAATACTTGAGCGCATTGGCGCTGGTGTTGTTCGCGTTCTTCTTTGCATCAACCAACCTCTTCACCCACGTCCATGAGGGTCCGGAGGGAAAGATTGTGCATTCTCATCCGTGGAGCGGGAAGGCGCATAGTCACAGCGACACGGAGTTGCACCTCCTTCAACTCATCTCAAGCAATATATTCGAGGCGAGCGAACGGATCAGTGTCACGGTGTCAGACAGCCCGGTTGTTCCGAATCATCCGTCAGGGGTCTTGCCGGAAGTAGCCCAGACAGTATTCCATCACGTTCTTGGACTCAGGGCTCCTCCGCTATCGTTATAATCACATGTCTACTTGAAAAGTAGAGCCGTAGTCCGTATGGCCCGCTGCCGGGTCGTGCCTATTCCCGAATTTGATATAACGATAGAATATTCATGAAAACAACACATATTTTCGCCACTGTTGTGGCTATACTCATGGTGTCCATGAGTGGACATACTTATGCAGAGAGCAGAAAAACAGACGCGAGCGTTTCCGGTCACGTCATCGACGCGAAGACCGGAGAGCATCTTCCTTACGTTACCGTGATGATAGGCGGCACCCAGATAGGCATCCAGACATCATCTTCCGGACATTATTCAATCAGGAACCTTCCTTTGGGCAAGCATGAGATCATCGCGACTTCTATTGGCTATAAAGACGCTTCTGTCACTCTTGAGTTCAAGGCCGGTCAGTCGTACGAGGCCAATTTCAGCCTTGAGCGGGAGAATCTGTCTCTTGACGGGGTGGTGGTCAGCGCCACCAGGAATCATTCCTCCAGAAAAGAGGCTCCAGCGCTTGTCAATGTCATAGACAGCAGGATTTTCGCCACCACCTCGTCTCCGACCCTGGCGGAAGGACTGACTTTCCAGCCGGGTGTCAGGGTGGAGAACGACTGTCAGAACTGCGGATTCACGCAGGCCAGAATCAATGGCCTGGACGGCCACTATTCACAAGTCCTCATCGATTCCAGACCAGTGTTCTCGGCGCTTGCGGGCGTGTATGGTCTGGAGCAGATCCCATCCTCGATGATTGACCGCGTGGAAGTGGTGCGCGGGGGTGGCTCCGCGTTGTTCGGAGCATCCGCGATCGGAGGCACCATCAACATAATCACAAAGGAAGCGATGAGTTCAAGCGCCGGAATCAGTCATGACCTCACCTCCATCGGGGTAAGCGGTGCCTTGGACAACAACACCAGCCTGAACGCATCAATGGTGACGGATGATGGAAGAGGGGGCTTGTTCGTGTTCGGGCAGAAACGTTTGAGGGATGGCTATGACGCGGACGGTGACGGGTTCACGGACATTCCTATGATCAATTCCATCACAGTAGGTACAAGAGGACACCTCCGCGTGAATCCTTTCTCCAAAATCAGGCTGGAGTATCATGGAACCAAGGAGTTCCGGCGAGGGGGAGATCGTCTGGATCTTCCGGCTCATGAAGCGCTTATCGCGGAGCAGACGGAACACACGAACAACAGCGGATCTTTGAGCTATGACGGGCAAAGTCAGGATGGCCGGCAAATTTGGAACGCGTATGCTTCCGCCCAGCACATCAGAAGGAACAGTTATTACGGAACAGGAAAAGATCCGAATGCGTACGGAAAGACCACCGACCTCACCGCGGTCTTCGGCGGTCAATATTCCTACAAGTTTGACTGTCTGCTGTTCATGCCGGCGCAGTTGACCGCCGGTCTGGAATATAACTTTGACGACCTGAACGATGTCTCCCTTGGCTATGACTACAAAACCTCTCAGAAGGTACGCATTTTCGGCTCCTATCTCCAGAATGAGTGGAAGAACGCCCGCTGGAGCCTCCTCGCCGGGGTTCGCATGGACAAGCACAGCCTTATTTCCCAGCCAGTGTTCTCTCCGAGGGTGAACGTCCGCTACAGTCCTTTCCGTGATCTGAGCTTCCGCGCCGTCTATGCGGGAGGATTCCGTGCGCCACAGGCTTTTGACGAGGATCTGCACATCTCCGTCGCAGGCGGTAAACGGATACGCATCAGGCTTGCGGATAACCTGAAGGAAGAGCGTTCCCATTCGTTCAGCACTTCCGCCGACTGGTATCACACCTTCGGTACCGTCTCTTTGAACCTGATGGCGGAAGGATTCCTTACAGTGTTGAAAGATACTTATGCGCTGAGGGAGACCGGAGAAAAGGCAGATGGGGGAAAGAGCAATATTATGGAAAGATACAACGGCTCGGGCGCTAAGGTTTACGGATGCACTCTGGAGGGAAGACTTGCTGTCGCTGATGAACTCAGTCTCCAGACAGGTGTCACTTTGCAGAGAAGCCGTTATGACATCGCGCAGAAATGGAGCGACGATCCCGATGTCGCCCCGACGCAGGAATTATTCCGCTCGCCGGATTGCTATGGCTACATGGTGGCTTCCTACAGTCCGTTAAGGAACTTTGACATAGACCTTTCCGGCACATATACCGGATCGATGCTTACTCAGCACATGGCCGGTAGCGGCACCAAAGTGGATGTCGCCGTCCGCACTCCTTCGTTCTGGGACATGGGCTGCAAGATCAGCTACGGGTTCAGCGTCCTGGACATCTGTCGTCTAAAGTTGCACGCCGGAATCAAGAACATTCTCAATGCTTACCAGAAGGACTTCGACAAGGGGGAGAACAGGGACTCTGGCTACATCTACGGCCCGTCCCTCCCGCGTTCACTGGTCTTCGGCGCCGGACTGAGCTTCTAAAAGTGTCCGTTGGCGTCGAAGACTTGGGAATAGTAATACGGGGCGGAATAGCCGGTCACTATGAGGCCTTTGGGAACCTCCGTGTCGGCGGTCAGTCTGCCATCCTTGTAGATCCAGAAACGGTTCGCCACCTTGCGGTCCTTGGAAAAATATTCAAAATCAAGGCTGCTCCCAAAGAGCGCTATCTCCCCCTCGTCTGACATCGCGAAACAGTCGCAGTGCTTGACAAGAGATTCTTGTCGCTTTGGTTGGCGCACGACATTGCGGCTAAGAGTGAACCGGCGATGATTGTCGTCAAGGTTACGTTTTTGGAAAAAATACCACCGTTGGCGAGGACATCATGGGTACAACCCGTCAATAACCGCGATGCGGCAGTCATTCGTGGCACCATTTACCCGGACAGGGCGCGAAGCGCAGGTGCCTCGTGTGACTGCCGCATCGCGGCGTCCAAACGAATATTGTTTTATTTAATATGTGCGATTGAATAGACCGGAGCGATCTTCTCAAGCCGGTTGCGGCCGTAGAGCCCGTCCAGTTCTGCGAGGAATATGAACTCGGTGACCTTGACACCATATTCCTTGCCATCGACGGTGATCTTCAGGGCGTCAAGAGCCTTGGCGATGCCCTCCGCGGTGCCGCCGGTGGCCAGAACGTCATCGATGATGGCGATCTTGAATATTCCATCCTCAGCCTTGCCGGCCGCGATGTCGGATTTGCGGAAGTAGAGATTGTCGGGGCCATATTCCTTCATAATCTCGATGCTTTGCAGGTCGTCGCCGGAGTGAGGCAGCTTGCCCTTCTTGCGGAACGGCACGACATTGGTCACTCCGCTGTCCGAGGTGAGGAGCGGCGCGCAGAACAGGAACGCGCGGGCCTCGGGGGCTGCAACGGTCGGTGCGGTCACGTGCCTGCCGATCTCGCCGATCAGCTTGGTGAAGACCTCCTTGTCCTGCATAAACGGCATTATGTCAACGAAATTGATTCCTTCCTTAGGGAAGTTTTGATAGAATTTCAGTGTCTCTTCAAACATGGCTGTTGATAACTTTGTGAATATTGTAGGGCAAAGGTATGGACTTTCTATGACATTTGTATTAATTTTGTCCTTTAATATTCAAAAAGGAACAAGTCAAATTCCTTAATATTTATGTCAAACAAATCAATCATCGCCGCCACAGTCGCAGCGCTTGCCTTTACTCTAGGAGCAAAGGCTCAGACCAACCTTCAGACTTTCTACGATTTCGGTAAGGATCGCGGTCACGTGACCACCACCCTCGAAGGTTTCTACGGGGACAAATGGGGTAACACCTTCTTCTTCGTGGATTATGACTACAACTCGAAGAACGAGAATGACAAGGTTTACGCTCCAAGCGGGACCTACTTCGAGATCGCGCGTTGCCTCAACTTCTGGCAGAACACAAAACTTGCTCCTTTCAGCTTCCACGTCGAGTACAACGGCGGCGCGTACAACGGCTACACCATCAACAACGCTTTCCTTTTCGGTGTTGACTGGTTCCTTCACAGCAAGGATTTCAAGAACACATTGAATCTCAAGGCCCTTTACAAGACCATCAACTATAACGGCGCGAAGCACGCTGACGGCAGCAAATTCAAGAGCGAGGTTCCGCTCCAGTTCACGGCTGTCTGGGGTATGCAGGATCTGTTCGGCGTTACCGGACTCCGCTTCAGTGGATTCGCTGATTTCTGGTGGGAGGACCACACCGTCTGCCCTTACGTAAATGACAAGAAGGCCGGATACCGTGACTGGACAAAGGCGGAGGACGCTCACTTCGTGTTCCTTTCAGAGCCACAGCTCTGGTACAACATCGGCCAGCATTTCGGAGTTGACAACCTCAATATCGGTACTGAGATCGAACTCTCTTACAATTTCGGAACCGGAAAGGGCTTCTTTGTACGTCCTTGCCTTGGTACCAAGTGGGTATTCTAATATTCAACGACACTTAACAATCCAAGACAATGGCAGAAACAAAAACTCAGGCCGCCGAGCCTAAGAAGTCAGGCTGGATGACCAAACTGTTCGGATTCGATCCGTCCACGATGAAGGTCTCCACCGAGATCGTCGCCGGTATCACCACATTCCTCGCGATGTCCTACATCCTCGCCGTCAACCCTTCAATCCTGGCTGACTGCGGAATGGACAAGAACGCCCTCTTCACCACCACGGCCGTCGCCTCCATCCTCGCGACCCTCGTGATGGCTTTCTACGCCAAGCTTCCGTTCGCCCTCGCCCCTGGTATGGGACTGAACGCCTTCTTCTGCTACACGGTCTGCCTCGGAATGGGCTATAGCTGGCAGTTCGCGCTGACCGCTGTCCTTATTGAAGGTATAATATTCATAATCCTGACTTTGACGAGTGTCCGCGAGGCGATTGTGAACGCCCTGCCGCTGTCGCTGAGAAAGGCGATCGGAGCCGGTATCGGTCTGTTCATCGCGCTCATCGGCCTGAAGGGCGGCGGCATCGTCGTGGATGATCCCGCCACACTGGTTAACCTCGGCGACATCACCGGCGGCGCCGGTCTCCTTTCCGTAATCGGTCTTGTCATTACGGGCGCGCTGGTCATCTTCAACGTCCCGGGAGCCCTCCTTATCGGAATCATCGCCACCGCCGTCATCGGCATCCCTATGGGACTCACGCAGTTCCATGGATTCGTCGACACCCCGCCGTCCATGAAGCCTATCCTCTGCCAGTTCAGCGCCGACACAAGCCAGATCTTCAGCCTTGACATGCTGATCGTCGTGTTCACATTCCTGTTCGTGGACATGTTCGACACGATCGGCACTCTTGTCGGCGTGACGACGAAGGCCAACATGGTTGAGAAGGACGGACGGCCTCTGCGCATGAACAAGGCCTTCATGGCCGACGCCATCGGCACGGTCGCCGGAGCCTGCCTCGGAACAAGCACCGTGACCACCTATGTTGAGAGCGCCTCAGGCGTGGCCCAGGGTGGCCGTTCGGGTCTGACCGCATTCTCGGTCGCCGCCTGCTTCGTGCTGGCGCTGTTCTTCGCTCCGGTCTTCACCGCCATCCCTGGCTCCGCTGTCTGCCCGGCACTCGTGTTCGTGGGACTGTTCATGCTCAGCCCGATCAAGGACATTCCGCTTGACGACTTCTCCGAGTCCATCCCGGCTTTCCTTACCATGATCCTCATGCCGATGACATATTCAATCTCCAACGGTATCCTCCTTGGTCTTGTCGCCTATGTCATCCTTAACCTTTGCACCGGAAAGGTCAAGAAGGTCGGTTGGTTCATGGCCGCTTTGTCAATTTTAGTAATTCTAAAATTCATATTCTTGTAATTAATTATCGCGTAACAAATTAACAATTATGTTGCGCGATTGTTGATAACTTTAGCGATAAATGTGACCGACAGGCCGAATTATCTGCTAACTTTGTGAAAGTCGGTTCGACTCCCATTGCGGGGATCGGGCCGGCTTTGTAACCTGGATAACCGGTCGGCAATACTTATCGAAATAAAATAAACTGAATATGGATGTAACTGTACGCAAGACCAATGGCTCTTATGAGGAGTACGACAAGGTCAAATTGATGAACGGCATACGCGAGGCCTACAAGACAGCTGGCGAGGAATGTCCCGAGGCTGTGGTTGTCTCGATCGCGGAGAACCTCTACATTTATGACAAGATCACCAGCCGTGAGATCAGGCGTCAGGTCGAGGAGAGCCTGATGTCCATCAACAAGAAGGTGGCCGTGGCCTACATCGAGAAGTTCGACGCCGGCCTTGACCTGCGCAAGAAGCGCGACTTCATCCGCGACTACATCGCCGCGTCCAACGCCGCCACCGGCTCCAAGTTCGACGCCAACGCCAATGTCACCCGCAAGAACATCGTGACCCTCGGCCAGGAGCTCTACAAGGAGAACAACATCAAGCAGAACCGTTATATCATGAAGGACAAGATCAAGGCCCTGTACGGACGCTCGCTCGCGGGCCAGTACATCAAGGATCTTGAAAGCCACGTCCTTTACAAGCACGACGAGAGCGGCACCCCTGGCTACCCTTACTGCGTCGCCATCACAATGTACCCGTTCCTTGTGGACGGCCTCATCAAGCTTGGCGGTGTGTCCGTGGCTCCGACCGACCTCAAGTCATTCTGCGGCGAGTTCATCAACCTGGTATATTCAATCTCATCGCAGTTTATGGGTGCGGTGGCGACGCCTGAGTTCCTGATGTACCTAGATTACTTCATCCGCAAGGACTACGGTGACGACTATCTCGATCACCTTGAGGACGTCGTGGAGATGAACGCCAAGAAGAGGACGCTTGTGAAAGTCATCGACAACTACTTCCAGCAGGTTGTACATTCCATGAATATGCCTGCGGGCAACCGTGGTTACCAGACGGTGTTCTGGAACATCAGCTACTTTGACGAGAGCTATTTCCGCGGTGTGTTCGGCGATTTCCGCTTCCCTGACGGCAGCGAGCCTAAGTGGGAGACCCTTTCCTGGCTCCAGAAGCACTTTATGAACTGGTTCAACGAGGAGAGGAACCGCTACATCCTGACCTTCCCGGTCGAGACGATGGCTCTGCTGACCGACGGCAAGGACGATTTCATCGACAAGGAATATGCCGACTTCACGGCCGAGATGTGGTCCAAGGGACACAGTTTCTTCTGCTACCTGTCTGACAGTCCGGACAGTCTCGCGAGCTGCTGCCGCCTTCGCAACTCGATCACCGAACTGGACAAGGCCGATGAGTCCCACAACCACACGACGCATCAATATTCAATGGGAACGGCTTCTGTGTCAACAGGTTCAAAGTCTGTGATGACCATCAACCTGAACAGGCTCATCCAGCTTGCCACCAGACGCTACTTCCTTGAGAAGAAAGGCGTTGTCATCGACGGCTCCAAGGCGCTTGCCAGGGCCGACTACGACAAGAACCAGCTTTATGAATATATCCGTGAGGCCGTGACCGAGGAGACCGAGAGGGTTCACAAGTACCAGAAGGCTTTCAACGAGATCATCAAGGACTTCCTCGCCGCGCATATGCTGGATGTCTATCAGGCTGGCTTCATCGATATGAAAAGGCAGTACCTTACCATCGGTGTGAACGGTCTTACCGACGCCGCTGAGTTCCTGGGACTTACCATCAGCCCTAACCCTGAGTACAACGAGTTCGTGGACGTCATCCTGGAGACCATCAACCGCTCCAACAAGAAGGACAAGACTCCGGACACGATGTTCAACACCGAGTTCGTTCCGGGCGAGAACCTTTCCGGCAAGAACTACAAGTGGGACCAGAAGGACGGTTTCTACGTCTCCCCGAAGCACAACATGTACAGCTCGTACTTCTACAATCCTGAGGATGACTCGCTTTCGATGATCGACAAGTTCAAGCTGCACGGCAACGAGTATGTCAAGCATCTGGACGGCGGCTCCGCCCTCCACATGAACGTGGCCGAGCATCTTACCAAGGATCAGTACCGCCAGCTTCTGAAGACCGCCGCCCACTACGGCACCAACTACTTCACATTCAACTGCCGCAACACCGTCTGCAATGACTGTGGCTACATCAGCAAGGACACCCTTGAGGTCTGCCCTAAGTGCGGAAGCCACAATCTGGACTACCTGACCCGTGTGATCGGTTACCTCAAGCGTGTGTCCTCGTTCAGCGAGATGCGCCAGGTCGAGGCCGCCCACAGGTTCTACAACCACGATGGCTCCAAGGCTGCGGCACAGGAGGAGGCTTAACGAATATGATCAAATATGTTCCTGAGATGACCTCGGTGGTCATCGAGGAGATTCCCGATAGAGTTACCTTGGCGGTTGACATAAGCAACTGCCAAGGTAATTGCATTGGATGCCATTCTCCTTTTCTGAAGACGGATGTAGGTGTTGAATTGACCGAAAAAGTCATTGATTCTCTGGTCGCTGACAATTTCGGGGTGGACTGCTTCCTGTTCCTCGGTGAGGGAAGGGATCCGGAATCTCTGCTGAGGCTGGCCGCCCACGTCCGCTCCAAAGGGCTTGCCGCCGCCTTGTACTCGGGACGGAACGCGGTGGAGGACAAGATATTCGAGAATTTTGATTACGTGAAGGTGGGACCGTACATCGAATCATTCGGCCCTTTGAACTCCAAAACCACTAACCAGCGCTTGTATAAAGTCGCTCACGAAGCGGATTCATATTCATTGATGGACATCACCTCCCGCTTCTGGCATCGAGGCATAGATCAGAATGTTGTGTGATGATTTCCCCTCTCCGCTAGGGAGAGGGGTCGGGGAGAGAACTATGCCGGCGGAAGCAATGAGATAACCGTGAAATTCGGGAAAAAACATAATCTCGGCATATATGACCCGACTACGGGAACCGATGTGGTACAGACCGTCAAAAAGTCTGACAAGATAAGTCTGACCATGACTGATAAACCATACATCATTCAGTTGAAGAAATAGTTAAATGTTAGTTTGGAAAAACGATAAAAAACGAGTACATTTGCGTCAAACGAACACCCGTTCTCCATAATAGGAACCAGAACAAGGCTTATCGTAATGATAGACCGCTTGGTTTTTCAAGGATAGGTAATATTGATAACCATATAATTGTTATGGACAGAAGAGAATTTTCTTCAGTCTCGGCCGCCTTATTGGCGGGACTTGCATTATTGGGTATTTCGGATTCAGCCTTTGCTAAGACATCGTCAAAGAATCCGCGGAGATACTCTGTCGTGATTCTCGGTGACACCCATTTTGACACAGAGCCGGCAAGTGTCTATCATTCGTTCTACAATGAGCCTGTTGAATGGCTCAACAGGGTACAGCGCGCGGAGTTCGCCAGAAATGGGGAGATGTGGCGTGAAAGGTGCCCAAGACTTTTGAAACGATGCGCCGCTTTGGTGCATGACAGCACAATTATGGCTTTCCAGATGGGCGACCTCATACATGGGGACTGCGGCAAAGGCGAGGTCCATCAGAAAATGCTGAACGATGTGATGGACGCTTTCAAGAAGGAATTCAAGGGCCTGCCTTTTGTCACCGTCGTCGGCAATCATGACATCCGTGGCGTTGACGCCGAAAAAGTCTATCACGAATATATGCCGAAACGCATGTCGCAGGAACTCGGCAAGGATATTCAGAAGACCACATTCTATTTCACGATCGGTCCTGACGCGTTTCTGGTTCTTGATTTCAACAGGCCGGATAGCGTATGGTCAAACGAAGGAAGAGGCTCATATAAGATCATCACGGACAAAACGGAAGACTACGGCATGATGAGAATGAAAATGAATATGAAGACCATGCCTAACGGCTCGCCGATTGAGGATGAGAGTGCTCTGTTCGAGGAATACAGACCTGGGCTCACACGGTACATCCACTCAAACGCAGCTGGATCTTTCAAACTAAACGTAGGCCCAAGGCACATAACCTTGGACTTCTACGCAGGTGATTCGGCTGTGAAACCCGTACTTTATCCTCCGATAAATTAACCGAATCCAACAATAAACAGTCTCGAAAACAATCGTAATGATGATGTCCCTTTCAGTGATGTTGTCAAGGAGAACTGTTTTTAAGTACAGGTAAATAACTCGTTGGGTTTATATATTAATTACTAATTAAAACCAATTACACATGAAACGTGTCTTATCAATGTTTCTCGTCTTGGTCATGGCCGCGCCGATCGCTGCCATAGCCGAAACGGCTGTCGCTCCTGCTGAGTCTCAGCAGAGCCAGAAAAAGCAGGTCTCAGGTGTCGTCACTGACAAATCCGGTATTCCTGTCATCGGAGCTGCCATTGCCGTTCCTGGAACCTCAACAGGTACCGTTACCGATGCCAACGGACGTTATTCACTGGCCGTGCCTAATGGAACAAAAGTCCTTGAGGTATCATGTATCGGCTACACGACACAAAACATCTCTGTTGGATCCTCCAGCAAATATGATGTTGTTCTTTCAGAGGATACCCTCATGCTTGCCGAGACAGTTGTTGTCGGTTACGGCACAATGAAGAAAGGTGAGGTCGCGAGTGCGATCTCAACGGTCAAGAGCGGAGATTTCCTGAAGACTCCGGGGGCGAACGCGGCCGAACTTATCAAGGGCAAGGTTCCTGGACTTATTGTGAACACACCTGACGGGAACCCTGTCTCCAGCACTCAGATCTCCCTTCGTGGAGCCACTACCCTCAAGGCCGGGACGGCGCCTCTTGTGCTCATCGACGGTGTGCCTGGCTCGCTTTCCCAGGTTTCTCCGGATGATATCGAGCAGATTGATGTGCTTAAGGACGGCTCTGCCGCGGCCATTTATGGTACTCGTGGAACAAATGGCGTCATCATCATCACCACTAAGAACACTCAAGGTGAAGCGCCGACATCCGTAGATTTCAACGCTTACGTTTCCACCCAGCAGATCACCAAGACACTCGACTATCTGACCGCTGACGAGTATCGGCAGCTGGCGAAAGGCCATGTCGGTTTCCACGATGACGGAGCTTCGGTAAACTGGCTTGACGAGATTACCAGAACGCCTCTCTCACAGATCTATAACATCAGTCTGCGCGGCGGTTCCAAGCAGACCAACTACGTGGCGTCATTCGAATACAGAGGCCTGCAGGGTGTGATGAAGCTCTCCAACAACAATATGATGTTCCCCCGCATCGACATTACCCACCGGATGTTCGACAGCAAAGTAAAGCTTCATGGATCCATAAACGGCTTCACAATGAAGTACCACAATGGATCTGACGGAGGACCTTTCAACTCTGCGGTTTGGAATGGCCTCAACTACAACCCTACGACTCCTGTCCGCCAACCTGACGGGTCTTACTCAGAGAACACTGGTATCACAGATTACTACAATCCTGTGTCGTTGCTCAATGAGACCAAGGGCGGTACCGACGCCACCATGCTGCGTATGCTCGGTGATGTCACCTACACCCCTGTCGTCGGTCTTGATCTCAAGGCTGTTGTCTCCAGAAATATATACAACCAGACCCAGGGACACTATGAGACCCATAATCATTCTTACGAGGCAAGAACGCCGAAGAATGGTTTCGCGTCGCGTGGCACATACAGAAGCCAGCAGGACATGCTCGAATTTACCGCCCAATGGAAGAGCACATTTCTTCAGGACCACAACTACACCCTCCTCGCCGGATATTCTTACCTCAACAATGTCAGTGAAAACTACTGGATGCAGAATTCCGGTTTCGCGGTTGATGACTACGAGTACAACAATATGGGCGCCGGTACCCAGAAAAACGATGGCTACAAAGGCGGCCAGATGGACCTCTCGTCAGACAAGGGGGAAGACTCTCTCATCGGTTTCTTCGCTCGTGTGAATTACAATTACAAGGGCAGATACATGTTCGCGGCCTCGATCCGCCGGGAGGGATCCACAAAGTTTGGAGAGAACAATAAATGGGGAAACTTTTATTCTGTCTCCGCGGCGTGGAACATCAAGGATGAGTCCTTCCTCAAGAACATAGACGCGGTCTCCACCTTGAAGCTGCGCGCGGGTTATGGCGAGACCGGTACTGAGCCTTCTTCCCGCTATATGTCATTGAACACGCTGTCATTCAGCTCAAACGCCTACTACGACGGATCTTACATCCAAACCCTAAAGCCTTCAAAGAACGCCAACCCTAACCTTCGTTGGGAACGCAAACATGAATGGAACGTAGGTGTGGACTATGGTTTCCTCGGGGAGCGTGTCTATGGTACAATCGACTGGTATCATCGTAAGACAATCGACCTTCTTTGGGACTATTCGGTACCGTGTCCTCCTTACATCTATTCCTCAATGACCGCCAACGCGGGATCAATCAAGAATACAGGTATAGAGATCGGGATCACAGGTGTTGTCTTTGACAAAAAAGACTTCGGATGGACGACTTCCGTCAATTACTCCCACAACAAGAACGTTCTCCTCAGCCTGTCAAATGATCAGTTCATGGCCGCGGACTATTCGGATCAGGGCAGCACCGGTGAGCCTATGCAGCAAAGCACCCACCGTCTTCAGGTCGGACAGCCACTCGGCAATTTCTACGGTTTCAAAAGTATTGACATCGACGAGACAGGTCACTGGATCATTGAAGGCGAAGACGGCAATCCTAAGCCATGCCTTGACCAGCAGCCTACCGACAAGCAGATTCTGGGTAACGGTATTCCGTCGCACTATCTGAACTGGAACAACAATCTCCGTTGGAAAGGATTCGACCTTGGAATCCAGATCAGAGGAGCGTTTGGATTTGAAATACTTAACCTCACCGCCGCGAAATGGGGAACTCCGACAATGTTGACGCGTGGCAACGTGCTCAAGAGCGCGTTTGACAAGGTTTACGGAAAAGCGGTTCTCGCTGACGACCAGCCTTGCCAGTATGTAAGCTATTATGTTGAGAAGGGAGACTATGTCAAGATCGACAACATCACCCTTGGCTATACATTTGATTTCAACAAGCCTTGTTTCAAGAGCCTCAGGCTCTTTACGACCATCCGCAACGCCGCCACGTTTACCGGATATTCGGGAATCGATCCGGAACTGTCGGTCACCGGTCTTGCCCCGGGAGTGGATAGTTACACACGTTATCCGGCCACAAGGTCTTACACAATCGGCGTATCTTTAAAGTTCTAATTGATCAGACAAAATGAAACGAATCATATCAGCGCTTACAGTTTGCGCGCTTGTCCTCTCCGCTTGTACGGATTTGACCGAGCAGGTTTACAGTTCGTTGACATCCTCCTCCTATAAATACTCTCAGGACGATGTCCGTAAGGTTATTGGCGCATGCTATACACCAATGAGAAGTTATATCGGCCATGGACAGCTTTGGGCCATGGACTGCACGACTTCCGATGAGATCGTGATGCCGCCTAACTCCACTGGTTGGGACGACGGAGGCATCTATCGCCGAATGCATTACCATAAGTGGAATTCCGAGCAGAGCCACATCGCGGCGGCTTGGAATACCACATGGCAGGGCATCGGGCTTTGCAACAACCTCCTTGCCCAGCTCAACAACAATGACCTCAATCTTGAGTCTGACGCCAACAATGCCGCCATCGCGGAGGTACGCGCGATCCGCGCATATTACTACTCGATCATCGTTGACAATTGGGGCGACGCCCCTCTCGTGACCCAGCCGACTCAGGAACTTCCGTCGAACAGCAAACGGACAGACATCTACAACTTCGTGGTCAAAGAGCTTCTGGAGGCTATCCCTAATCTCTCCGAGGATGTCGGAGGGGCGGAATACGGACTTTTTAACAAGTGGGCGGCCACAACCCTTCTCGCCAAGATGTACCTCAACGCCGGCGTGTACACCGGCACTCCTGACTGGCAGGCCGCTCTTGATGCCTGCAACACGGTCATAAACAGCAAGAAGTTCGAGCTTTCAGCGAACTACAAGGACAACTTCGTGGACGATGACGCATTCGCGGCATCAAACAAGGAGATAATCCTCAATATTCCGTTCGACTCCAATCTTGGCTCGTACCAAATGTACTACTTCTCGTGGGGAGCTCCATTGAAGGATGCTTTCAACACCAAAGACAGCCCTTGGGGGGCAGGTTCGGCCATGGGTGTTCCTCAATTCATCGAGACCTATGACAAGGACGACTCCCGTCTTGACGACACTTGGGTTCATGGCACTCAGTATGAGTATGGTACGACAAATCCTATCAAGTGCATCTATGACACCAAAGACGGAGCCTATCCGGACTTATGCTACGTCAATGATATACAAAGCGGCAACTTCACCCTTGAATGGGAAGGCTATCGTATGAAAAAATTCGAGGTTAAGCCAGGAACCAGCGCGATGGGGACCGACTTCCCGGTTTTCAGATATTCCGAAATCCTCCTCATGAAGGCGGAATGTCTCCTCAGGCTTGGCCAGCCAGGCGCCGGAGCTCTTGTCTCCCAAGTACGCGAGCGCGCTTTCAAGTCTAACCCGGCAAAGGCGACAGTCACGGATGAGCAGCTCAAGGAGAATTCATGCTACAACTACTACTATTACGCTGACGATTATGCATTCAGCAAACCGGCCAACAGAAAGTACGGCTCGCATGATAAAGACAAGGTGGAATTCGGCCGCCTGTACGATGAGTACGGCTGGGAGTTCGCATGGGAATTGGGCACACGTACCAGAATGATACGTTTCGGCACCTACACGACCAGGGACTGGCTCTCACATGAGGCTCTTGGTGACTACACGGCTCTTTTCCCGATTCCGTTCTCCGCCATCACGGCGAATCCGAACCTCGTCCAGAATCCTGACTACGAATAATCGTTCAATAAACCAGACATCGAGGGCATCGGCTCAGGCGATGCCCTCATAGTAATAATGAATATGAAAAAGACAACTATTATAGCTATGACGGCTGTCGTGGTCGCGGCTGTATCATGTGCTGGCGAAAAAAAGGCCGGTACAATGAAAAAAATAACCCCTGTCAACTTCTCCGAAGTTAAGATCATTGACAATTTTTGGTCCCCAAGGCTTAAAAACCATAAGGATGTCACCCTCGGGGTCTGCATCGATCAGATTGAGAACCAGACTGGACGAATCAGAAATTTCGAGAACGCGGCATTGAAGCAGGGCACGCATTCCGGTATCTATTTCGATGATTCCGATGTTTATAAGGCCCTTGAAGGCATGGCATATTCTCTTCAGAACAATCCGGATCCTGTACTTGAGGCAAAATGTGACGAGTGGATCGCCAAGTTTGCCGCGGCGCAGGAAAAAGATGGGTATATCAACACCTATTACACTCTCACAGGACTTGACAAACGCTGGACCGAGATGGACAAGCACGAAATGTACTGCGCGGGTCACATGATAGAAGCGGGTGTGGCATATTACAATGTGACCGGCAAGCGCAATCTTCTCGATGTCTGCATAAAGATGGCCGACCACATGATGACTCAGTTCGGCCCTGGCAAGCGCGACTGGGTCCCTGGCCATGAAGAGATTGAACTCGCTCTTGTGAAACTTTATCAGGCCACCGGTGAAAAGAAATATCTTGACTTCTCCGAATGGCTTCTTGACGAGCGCGGCAAGGGACTCGGTGCCAATAACGGAGAACCTTGGGACGCGGCATATCATCAGGATGACAAGCCTATCCGTGAAATGACAGGCATCGCAGGTCATGCCGTGCGGGCGATGTATCTATACTGCGGTATGGCGGATGTTGCCGCATACACCGGCGACCAGGGGTATATTGATGCACTCAACCGCCTTTGGGACGATGTTGTCCTTAGAAATATGTACATCACCGGAGGCATAGGGCAATCAGCCCACAATGAGGGATTCACAGAGGACTACAGCCTGCCTAACCTTACGGCATACTGCGAGACCTGCGCGTCCGTGGGCATGGTTTATTGGAATTGGCGTATGAACCAGTTTACCGGCGACAGCAAGTATGTCGATGTGATGGAACGTTCAATGTATAACGGAGCCTTGGCCGGAATCTCTCTCAATGGGGACCGGTTCTTCTATGTCAATCCTCTTGAGTCTCTTGGTGACCACCATCGGAAGGCATGGTATGGTTGCGCGTGCTGCCCTAGCCAGATCTGCCGTTTCCTCCCATCCATCGGGAACTACATCTACGGGGTCTCCAATGATGCCGTCTGGGTCAATCTATATATCGGCAACCAGGCGTCGGTCAAGTACGGGAAGAAAGATATGACATTGACCCAGGAAACAAACTATCCGTGGGAAGGTGCGGTCAAGATCACCATCGGGACCAAATCTCCGGTCAATGCCGAAATGCGTCTCCGCATCCCTGGTTGGTGCAAGTCTTACACGATAAAGGTTAACGGAGCTGAGGTGAAGCCTCAGATCGAGTCCGGCTACGCCGTACTTCCAGGCAAGTGGAGTGACGGTGACGCGATCGAACTCAATATGGATATGCCGGTTGAAGTCGTCGCCGCGGATCCTCGTACCAAGGAGGATGAGGGCATGAGGGCTATCCAAAGAGGTCCGATCGTGTATTGCATCGAAGAAGCCGACAACAAGGATGGTTTTGATGATCTGAAAATCTCTGAAAACGCTGATTTTACAACAGCCTTCGAGAAAGACCTTCTTAATGGTGTCGTCACTATTGACGCCAAGGTCGGCGATCAGACGCTCAAATATATTCCTTACTACTCCTGGGATAACAGGGAGGCGGGCAAAATGAAAGTATGGGTTCCACTCACACAGTAAAAAATGAAAAAGTTCATTCTCACGTCAATAGCGGTCTTGATGGTTTCTGTCTCACTTGAAGCTCAAGACTACATAGCCAATAGAGCGCCTCTTACAGAGAGTCGTTTCATGGAACTTCCGATAGGCGCCGTCAAGGCGGACGGTTGGCTCCGGCAACAGTTGGTATTGCAGAAGGAAGGTCTGACGGGACATCTGGACGAGCTGTATCGGAATGTGGTAGGTCCAAGAAACGCCTGGCTCGGAGGTGACGGTGACGCATGGGAAAGAGGCCCGTACTGGATAGACGGGCTTCTTCCACTCGCATATCTTCTGGACGACAAGGACCTGAAGGACAAGGCTCAGGTCTGGGTAGAAGCCATCCTTGGTTCCCAAAAAGAAAATGGATACTTCGGCCCGGACACTGACCGTGGACCGGAGCCAGGACTGCAAAGGGACAATTCCCATGATTGGTGGCCAAAGATGGTGGCTCTTAAGATTGTCAAGCAATATTATATGGCCACAGGAGATGAAAGGGTGATTCCATTCCTTGACCGGTATTTCAGATATCAGCTTGCCAATCTTCCGCAAACCCCTCTTGACAACTGGACATTCTGGGGAGCCCAGAGAGGCGGCGACAACCTTGAGATTGTCTATTGGCTTTACAACATTACCGGTGAACGGTATCTTCTTGACCTTGGTGAGATCATCCACAGGCAAAGCACTCCGTGGACCGACATATTCCTGGATGGATCAATGCTCTATACTCAGAACAGCATGCATTGTGTCAATCTGGGGCAAGGTTTCAAAGAACCTGTCATCTACTGGCAGCGGTCCGGCCGGCAGAAGCAGATTGACGCCGTCAAAAATGCGGAGAAGGTGATCAGAAAGACCATCGGCTTTCCGACCGGTCTCTGGGCCGGTGATGAACTCACCAACTACGGAGATCCTATCCGTGGATCCGAGCTCTGCACCGCGGTCGAAATGATGTTCTCTCTTGAGGAAATGCTTAGGATCACCGGTGACTCACATTGGGCGGACTGGCTTGAGAGAATCGCATATAACGCTCTTCCGACTCAGGCTGATGACAAATACGAGACACGTCAGTATTTTCAGCAGACAAACCAGATAGAGTGCACGCGTAACACCACACGTAATTTCTCCACTCCGCACGATGACACGGATCAAGTGTTCGGCCTTCTGAATGGTTATCCATGCTGCCTTGCCAATATGCATCAAGGCTGGCCGAAATTCACTCAGAACCTGTGGTACGCCACAGATGACGCCGGCCTTGCCGCGCTTGTCTATGCTCCGTCCAAAGTGACGGCCAAAGTCGCAGACGGGGTCGAGGTCAATCTGTCGGAGGAGACATTCTATCCTTTCAACGAGGATGTCAAGGTTTCTGTGAACTTCACCGGCAAGAAAGTCCGCTCGTCATTCTTTCCAATAAAGTTCCGTATCCCGGAATGGTGCGAAGGCGCAGAGATCGCCGTCAACGGTTCAAGGATCAAGGCACCATGCGGCGCGGGAGAGATTGTCACCCTAAGACGCACATGGTCAAATGGTGATGTCATCACCCTTCACTTTCCTATGAGCGTGACCTGCGGCAGATGGTATGACAATTCCGCTGTGATAGAGCGCGGACCGCTTCTCTATGCTCTCAAGATGAACGAGAAATGGACAAGGAAGGAGACTGACGCTTCGGAAAAAGTCAAATATGGAGACTGGTATTATGAGGTCACTTCCGATTCGCCGTGGAACTATTGTCTCTCCAGCAAAACCATCAGCGAAAAGGGACTTGCCGAGAGTTGTGTCATAATAAGGAACGATGTCGATCCGACTCTCTATCCATGGACCCTTGAAAACGCTCCGTTGAGCATCAAGATCCCGGCCAGGACTATGCCTGACTGGACAGTCTACAGAGGCTCTGCCGGACATGTTCAGTACTTTACGCAACAAGGCGGAGTTTTGGGGGAAGAGCGGATGATAGAACTCATACCTTATGGCTGTACAACCTTGAGAATCACTGAATTCCCTGTAAGGAGGTGATTCTGTTATGACGGAGAACGTCTTTCTTCAATCCATCGGCGGGCCTGTGCGCAAGTGGCTAATGGAACATTGGCTCAAAAATTAAGACAAATTCAACCACTATGACACTCAAACATGTTTTCAGACTGCAGTCACTTATGGCTGTGCTTACCGTTTCCTTCATGCTTTCATGTTGCAAGACAACTGGAGGAAACCATCATGGACAAGGCCCGTCAGCCTATTCCGTCATTGACGGGGACTCCATCATCGCCTCGTATGTCATGGAGTTCAATGCCGACGATGACGAGATTTATGGACAGACTTTCAGGAATATTGTCGCGGGAAAGTTCCTTTGCGACAATATTCCCGCTTTTGACTGTCCTGACAAGGAATTGGAGAAGACCTATTATTTCCGTTGGTGGACTTTCAGAAAGCATATAAAGACTACCCCTGATGGTTACATCATAACGGAATTTCTTCCGGATGTCCCTTGGGCCGGAAAATATAATTCAATCAACTGCCCGGCGTGTCATCACTATGCCGAAGGACGTTGGCTGAGGAACAAGGAATATCTCAACGACTATGCGCGTTTCTGGCTTGGCCACGACGCCGAGCCAAGAAAATATAGTTTCCCAATAGCTGACGCCACATTGAGACTATACAAGGTTCACGGAGATTTTCAACTGATAAAAGATACTTACAAAGGGCTCAAGGAGATTTACGCCGCATGGGAGTCAGACCACAGGGATCCCAACGGTCTCTTTTGGCAGATGGACGGAAGAGATGGCATGGAAGTCTCAATCTCCGGGGCGATGAGCGATGATGCCACAGGCTACAGGGCCACCATCAACAGTTATATGTATGCTGATGCCATGGCACTTTCCTCGATGGCGGAAATGCTTGGAAAATCCCTTGAGGCCACTGTTTACAAAGAAAAAGCCGACGAGATAAAGGTCCTGATGGATAGATATCTGTGGGATGAGGACGCGAGATTCTACAAGGTAATCCCAAGAAACGGAAAGATGATGATGTCCCCGGCCAGGGAAGAACATGGATACGTGCCTTGGATCTATGACATTCCGGATGAATCCAAGAGCGAGGCATGGCTTCAACTCGTTGACGAACAAGGGTTCAAGGCCCCGTACGGGCCTACTACAGCCGAGCGGCGCGCCGATGGATTCAAAGTTGTCTATGAAGGTCATGAGTGCCAGTGGAATGGTCCAAGCTGGCCTTTTGCCACAGCGCAGACTCTGACCGGACTTGCCGCTTTCATCCACCGTTACGGTGAGGGTGTGATGACAAAAAACGACTATTACGAGACACTGACCACATTCAGCAACAGTCATAGACGTGTAAACGACAAGGGCAAGAAGATATGCTGGATTGACGAGAATTTAGACCCTTTCACAGGAGAATGGATATCAAGAAAGATGCTTATCGCCGCCGGAAGCCAGATTAAGGAAAGGGGAAAGGACTATAATCATTCCTCTTTCTGCGACCTCGTCATCTCAGGACTTCTCGGTCTTCAGCCTCAGGTGGACGGAAGTCTTGTGATCGAGCCGCTGATTCCGGAAGGGAAGTGGGATTATTTTTGCCTTGACGGCATCGTATGTGCCGGCAGAAATGTCGTTGTCCTGTATGACAAGGACGGATCCCGTTATGGCAAGGGAACGGGCTTCCGTGTCTTTGTTGACGGGAAAGAGGCTTTCAAGGCCGATACATATACAACGAAGGCGATTGTGTAAAAAACACATAATTTCTAATATACGACAAAGGGTTGGAACGAAAGCGAGAAGGACAGCCGGTGAAGCCGGCAGGAAGCGCCTCCGGCGCGTGTCCCCTCTCCGCTAGGGAGAGGGGTCGGGGTGAGGGGTAATACGACAAAGGGTTGGAACGAAAATTCCAACCCTTTGTCGGGATGATCCGACTCGAACGGACGACCCCTACGTCCCGAACGTAGTGCGCTACCAACTGCGCTACATCCCGATAAATTTTTTGACTTGAAAGGCAGCCTCGGGAGACTGCCTTTCGGATGCTTCTTTATGCGAGCTTATTGATATAAACCGCAATACCACTCTTGAGATTGGCAGCCTTGTTCTTGTGAATGACTCCAATCTTTGCGAGTTTGTCAATCATCTTATAGACCTTAGGAGCGCCATCCTCGGCAGTCTTCTTGTCTGTAGTGTTACGAATCGCGCGGATCGCGTTCCTCGTCGTCTTTGCATAATACTTATTATGCAATCTGCGCCTCTCGCTTTGGCGATTGGCCTTTTTTGCTGATGCGTGATTTGCCATCGTTCTTATTTTTTAATATTTGTAGTGGGTAGGAGAATCGAACTCCTATTGCGGGAATGAAAATCCCGAGTACTAACCGTTATACGAACCCACCAAGACTGGTATACCCATAAGGCTGTCTGCCAAATTGGGATGCAAATATATGGATAATTTTCGACCTTACAAAATAATTCGGACGATATTTGCCCTATTTGCCATCATTTCCGTCCTCATCCCACTCAAACGAGTACAAAAGAGACTCTGTCTGCCTAAGATACTGTCGTTTGTCATATTTCGGAGCATAGACCCATGCCTCCAGCACGATGATGTCCTTTCCGTCCTTGCTGTAGAACGAATGTGAGACGAACGGGCCGCCCATGTAGTCGTTATAGACCTCCCAAAGACCTCTGGTCTCCACGAAATCCAGATTGTGGTACTTGAGGAACTTTATTCCCGGTTTGACGAACACACTTGTGGTCATGTAGGAATTCTCGGCTGTCGCAGGGACATATTCCTTGAGAAAAACGTTGCGTCTGGCAATGATGTTCTCCTCCGAGAACGGGTCCTCGTCCGTTGCCGGGTATTTATAGATGAACACACCCTGGGTGCTGTACTGCTTTTCGTCCGCTATCCAGATGAAGTCGTCCGTGACCTTTTTCAGATTGTAGCCTACGGGGAAGTGGACCCTTCCTCCTATCATTTTGGCGACAACGTCCCCCAGTTTGGACTCCTCGTAGAGCAGAGTGTTGGCGATGACCCTGTTCCTCTCGGCCTGCTCGATGGCTCCGGTGATGTTCTCACCGTTTTTTTCAAGGACAACAATCGCGGAATCCGCGCATGAGGCGTTGACCTGGATCACACACTGCGGATGTGCCCAGACATCAGTCCTATAGACGACGCCTTGCTTGACGACAGTCGAGTCAATGTTGAAGATCACTATGTTCCTGTGGAGTTTGAACATGTCCGAGAACGCTCCCGGCGAAAGATTGACCAATGAATATAATGGTTCCCTTTGCGGCAGGTACTCGCAGTCTCTTGCCAATAACCCGCCGATCTCGTTGCCCAGATTCCCTTCCCAGTTGTCCTTGCCTACCACGATGATGACTTCACCAGCCTTGCCCGAGACATTAGGCAGGAGGGTTTTCGTGTTGTTCATGCAGGAAACCGCGCTGATCAGCGCCGCGATGCAGATGACGGTCTTGATTATCTTTTTCATCTTTGTGTTGTTTTTCTGGTTGCAAAGTTACGCTAAACTTCTAAAAACATCAAATTCCAAGCGGTCTGAATACTCTCGTTTTGTTGATGCAATATATTGATAATCAGTGATGAATGCTCCTGTGTTCTCTTTTGTCGCTTCGACAGGCTCAGCGACCGGACACTTTCGGCCACTGAACTTGTGGTCGCTGAGTCTGCCGAAGCATCGAAGTGACCGCGGCTACCGTATCAACCGTGCGATGTCGTTTCCGAAAGCCAGTACCATCAGCAACAGCAGCAGCAACATCCCGACAATCTGCGCCGCCGTGAGGAACCTGTCGCTCGGCTTCCGTCCAGTTACCATCTCATAGAGGCAGAACACGATGTGCCCGCCGTCAAGTGCCGGAATCGGCAGAAGGTTCATCACCCCGAGCATAATCGAAAGCAACGCAAGAATATTCAGGAACCTGTACCAGTCCCACGTCGCCGGGAAGACCTGCCCGATGGCGATGAAGCTGCCCACTGACTTGTAGGCCTCAGTGCTTGGCGAAGCCACCAGCTTCAGATCCTGAAGATATCCCCCGATGGTGTCGAAAGTCAGCTTGACTCCCGCTGGGATGGCGCTGACCAATGAATATTCCTTCGTCATCACCCCCGGAATCTGCATAAAGACCCCGATCCTGCCAGCCGTGTCCACCTGAAGCGGTACGGAAAGCGTGTCTGAACCACGTAGGATCGTGGCCGTGACGGTCCCGCCTTTGACTTCCGAAAGGTATTTTCTGGAATCCTGCACAAAAGGAGTGCTGACGCTGTCTATGGCGATGATCCTATCGTCGTGCAGAAGACCGGCGGCAGAGTTCGCCGACGCGCTCATCACAGAATCGATCACGAACGGCACGGCGAGGTCGAACACTCCCGGAGTGTTGAGCACCGCCCCGATCTTCGAGCGGTCGATGTAGAGATCCACCGTGTCATTGTCCCTCAGGACAGTGACCTTGCTGACATTCCTGCGCGCCAGATCCGCCTGAAGCATCCCGAAATTCTCGGGAACATATTCATCCATCCTGATGATGTGGTCGCCGTTGCGGAAGCCAAGCTCGACACCTAACTCATTGGTATAGATCTGACTGCCCTCGTTGCTGATGTATGCGCTGCCCCAGATGTCCATAATTCCGATGTAGGCGATAATCGCGAATATGAAGTTGTAGAGCACGCCGCCGCCCATCACCAGAAGCCTCTGCCAGGCCTTCTTGGTGCGGAATTCCCATGGCTGCGGATCCTTCTTCATGGACTCCATGTCCATCGACTCGTCTATCATCCCGCAGATCTTGCAGTAACCGCCAAGCGGCAGCCAGCCGATTCCATATTCAGTCTCCCAATCCTTCGCTTTCGGGAATATCCTGGTGAACCATTTCCCCTTGGTACTGAACAACTTGGTGCCGCCGGCATCGAAGAAAAGAAAGAATTTATCCACCCGGATCCCGAACAGCTTCGCGAACGTGAAGTGCCCGAACTCGTGGATGACAATAAGTATCGAAAGCGCAAGAATGACTTGCAGAATCTTCATCAGAACAACCATCATCAACCTTTCTTAGCTATGCCCTCAATCTTCCTTTGGGCCAATGAATATATTTCCTCGTTTGTCTTGAATATGTCCTCGACGGACGGTTCTTTTATGAACGGCGTGCATTCGATGCATTCTTCGACAATGTCCGTGATCCAGTAGAAAGAGATCCTGTCGTGAAGGTACGCCGCCACTGCCGCCTCGTTCGCCGCGTTCAGGGCGCAAGGAATATTCCCGCCCCGCTCCATCGCCTTGTAGGCCAGCGCCAACGCCGGGAACTTCTCGGTGTCAGGCTTGAAGAACGTGATCCCGCCGAGTTCCGCGAAGTCCAGTTTTTTGTTCGCGAGCGGAAGCCGCTCCGGGAATCCGATGGCGAACTGGATAGGCTCCCTCATATCCGGGCAGGCGAGCTGTGCGATGACGGATCCGTCCTCATATTCAATCATGGAATGGATGATGGACTCCGGGTGGACAACGACGTTGATCCTGTCGCAAGGGGTGTCGAAGAGCCACCTCGCCTCGATCACCTCGAAGCCTTTGTTCATCATTGTGGCTGAGTCGATTGTGATCTTGGCACCCATACTCCAGTTCGGGTGCTTGAGCGCCATATCCTTTGTCGCCGCGCTGATCCGCTCCTTGTCCCAGGTCCTGAAAGGCCCGCCGGAGGCGGTTAAGTGAATCTTATGGATGGCGTTGCCCTGTGCCGACAGCAGGCATTGGAATATCGCCGAGTGCTCTGAGTCCACAGGAAGGATAGGGGCGTGGTATTTCTTAGACATCTCCATCACGATCGAGCCGGCAGCCACGAGGGTCTCCTTGTTGGCCAGGGCGATGACTTTTCCGGCGCCGATCGCGGCCATTGTCGGGGCGAGCCCGCTGAACCCGACCATAGCAGCCACCACTATGTCCACCCTGTCGCTTGTAACCAGGTCGCAGACCGACTTCATTCCCGCGAACACCTTCGTGTCAGTGCCGTCCAACGCGTCCGCAAGGTCCTTGTACTTGGTCTCGTCGCAGATGACCGCGTTGTTGGCGTCAAACTCTTTGGCCTGGCTGGCCATCAGCTCCCAGCTGCCCTTGCAGGTAAGCATCTCAACCTCAAAAAGATCCCTGTGCTCCCTGATCACATCCAGGGTCTGCCTGCCGATCGAACCGGTCGAGCCGAGTATCGCTATTCTTCTTTTATCCATCAGAAACTTATATATTTGGTTGGATCCACGGCCTCGCCCTTGTGCCAGAGCTCGAAATGAAGATGATCCCCGTCGGAGAGCGATCCGGTGCCGCCGAGAATGGCTATAGGCATGCCTGCCGTCACCTTGTCCCCGGTTTTCTTCATGAGTTTCTGGTTGTGTTTATAGACCGAGATGATGTCCCCTTCGTGCTGGATTCTTATCGTGTAGCCTTCCGTATCCGTCCATCCGTCCGAGATGACCGTGCCGTCAAGAACCGACATCACCACCGAGTTGCCTGGTGCCGTGATGTCGATGTAAGGATGCAGGACTTTGTCGTACCCCTGCGAGACAACGCCTTTCAGCGGTGTGAAGAAATGCATCCCCTCGATCGGAAGCGACCTTGAGGAATTGGACTTGACGTCGAACTTGTCCTCGTTCGCGACCTCCTTCCGGAGCAGCGAATCCTTCTCCGCAAGTTTCTTAGGGTCAACGGTTTCGGTGACGTTCTTCCTGACCTCCATAAGGCTGTCGATCTTGAGCGGCTCCTGACCGTCCACAACCCTTCGTAGGTTCTCGGAATACAATTCCCATTTCATGATCACATTCTGCAATGAGTCAACCCTGATGGCATTCTGGATCGCGTCATGTTTCGTGCGGGCGTCGGGGTAGCCGGGAATCAAGGTTCTGATCGGGGTGAACGCGATCAGGCAGAATATGACAGTTATGGTGACAACCACAGTTGTGATCGCAGTCACGAGCGCACCCATCCTTGTGAATTTCCTGGACCACAACTTGTCATGTGTGTCATCATTCACAAGCGTGAGCCTGAAGTTATTTATGATGCCGCCTTTTTTCTGTTTGGACATAAGATTTTGACTTGAAAGCCTTTTTCGTTAACTTTGCGGATTACAATGGACAGGATCATCGGCATAGATTACGGACGCAAGCGCGTTGGGGTCGCGGTCAGCGACCCGCTGGGTATTTTTGCCTCAGCCCTGGACACGGTTCCAGCTGCAAAGATAATAGAATATATCAAAAATTATGCTCAAAAAGAGACCATAACCCGCTTTGTGGTCGGCTATCCGATGAACATGAACAACAAACCGTCCGAGGCCGCCGCCGATGTGGAGATATTCCTGAAGAATCTCGCCAAGGCTTTTCCCGGCATTCCGGTGACCCTTGAGGATGAGCGGTTCACATCCGTGCTCGCGCACCGTGCTATGATCGACGGAGGGATGAAGGCGAAGGACCGCAGGGACAAGACATCCGTGGACAAGATCAGCGCGGCCATTATCCTTCAGAGCTATCTGGACAGGACTAACAGAAATTAAAAGGTTAGAGTTATGATATTACCTATTTATTTATATGGGTCTGAGGTTCTCAGGCAGAAGGCTGCCCCGGCTGACCTCTCGGAGAAGGAAAAGATCACCAAACTGGTCTCCGACATGGAGGAGACTCTCGCTAAATCAGAAGGTTGCGGACTTGCCGCCCCTCAGGTCGGCGAGAGCGTCAGGATCCTTATAGTTGACGGCACCGGGATGACCGATGTCTATCCTTACCTCGCCGATTTCAAAAGGGTGATGATCAACCCGGTCATCCTTGAGGAGAGCGAGAAGAAATGTGAATATTCCGAAGGGTGTCTCAGCATCCCCGGAATCTACTGCGATGTCACAAGGCCACAGAGCATGACCGTTGAATATTACAATGGTGATTTCGAGAAGGTTACCGAGACTTTCGATAAGTTTGCCTGCCGTATGGTGCAGCACGAGATGTCCCATCTGGACGGAGATCTGTTCGTGGATCATGTCGCTCCGATAAGGAAGAAGATAATTTCGAAAAAGTTGATGAACATCGCGAAAGGAAAGGTTTTTGCAAGGTACGCCACAAAAATTAAATAAACATTACGACTATGGGTGCATTTCACGCATATGACATACGCGGAGTCTATAACGTTGACTTCGATCGTAACACCGCCTACAAGGTGGGCTATTTCCTTCCGGAACTCCTTGGCGCAGACAAGGTTCTTGTCGGCCGCGACTGCAGGACATCCTCTCCGGAGATCCACGAATATCTTGTGAAAGGAATAACCGACGCCGGCGCTGATGTCTATGACATCGGTCTCAGCACGACCCCGATGGTCTATTTCGGAACCGCCAACTACGGGTTCAAGGCCTCGGTCCAGATCACGGCATCGCACAATCCCAAGGAATATAACGGAATGAAGGTCTCCAGGGAGAACGCCCTCCCTGTCGGTCTGGATTCCGGCCTCGGGCAGATCCAGGAATGGATAGAGAGCGGCAGGCCTACCCCTGTGGCCGAGAAGAGGGGACAGGTCATTCTCAAGGATATTCATAAAGACTATCTTGATTTCCTGCTGAAGTTCAAGGGCGACTATTCCGACATCAAGATCGCTTTCGACCTTTCCAACGGAATGTCAAGCCTTTACGCCCGTGAGATTTTCGGCGATGAGCCTGCCTACATATTCGAAGAACTTGACGGAAACTTCCCGAACCACGAGCCTAACCCGCTGATTCCTAAGAATGTCGAGCCGCTTCAGGCTTTGGTGAAGAAGACCGGCGCGGATGTGGGTGTCATCTATGATGGTGACGCTGACCGTGTGATGTTCGTGGACAACGAGGGCAAGTTCGTCTCTCCGGACCTGATGATCGCCGTTCTCGGCCACTATTTCATCGACGAGAGGCACGAGACCGGAACCGTGCTCCAGGACATCCGCAGCTCGAAGGCGGTAGGCGAGTACCTCACTCCGATGGGATGCAAGATGGCGACCTGGAAGGTCGGACGTGCCTTCGCCGCGAAGAAACTTCGTGAACTTGACGGAGTCTGGGGCGGTGAGCTTGCCGGACACTACTATTTCCGTGACTTCTTCTATTCTGACAGCGGACTCCTTGCTTCCATCCTGATTCTGAGGGTTGTTGCCGCGATGAAGAAGAAAGGCGTCACCCTTCACGAACTCATCGGCAGGATCGCGCGCTACCAGAATTCCGGCGAGATCAACTTCCGCCTTGAGGACAAGAAAGGCGCGATGGACGCTGTCAAGGAATATTTCGTCTCCAAGGAGAAACCGACCGCCGAGATGGATTTCGACGGTTACAGGGTCGAGTTCCCGGACTGGTGGTTCAACATCCGTCCTTCCAACACCGAACCATACCTCAGGTTCATCTGCGAGGCGACATCGGACGCTCTCCTTGAGGAAAAGATAAGTGAGACCAAGAATCTTCTCGTGGAGAGGTTCGGCGCAAAACTGTAGGCGGGATGATTCGAGAAAGATTTTGGGTAGGCGCCATTGTCATGGTCCTTGCCTCAATTGGACTTTCCGTTCCTGCCGTGGCGCAGGACACCACAATCAAGACCAAGAAACAAGCTGAGATCCTTATCCCGAGAATCTGCAGGGAATCCGTGCAGTCCATGGAACTGAACAGGGCTGAGGCTCTGGACACAATCGACACGGCGGATCCGCACATCAAGATCCTGCTTCTGTCTGACTATACATGGAAATACTATAAGGATTCCACCTACGCCCGTGACCACAAGATATTCAATGAATATTGGACCCACGACTATCCGGACCCTTACCATGTCTCTTTGGAAGAGCTTCCGGATGAGATCGCGCTTTGGATTGTGGACACATTGAGTGAGTACAAGTGTCCTCATCAGAATGATGTCTATTCAAAGTTCGGCTACCGCCACAGACGGCGTCATCAGGGAGTGGATCTTCCTTTGAAGACGGGTACTCCTGTTTATGCTGCGTTTGACGGCAAGGTCCGCATTTCAAAGCGTTACAAAGGCTACGGAAATCTCGTGGTCCTGCGTCATGACAATGGCCTGGAGACATTCTACGGTCACCTTTCCAAGATTTACGTGAAGGATGACCAGTGGGTGAACGCCGGAACGATCATTGGCTTAGGAGGCTCGACTGGCCGTTCGACAGGGCCTCATCTGCATTTCGAGACCCGTTATAAGGGCTACGCGTTTGATCCTGAATGGCTGATAGATTTCCATTCCGGTACGTTGAGGCACAGGCTGTTTGTCTTGAAGAAGAAGTATTTGAACGCGAACAGCAAGTACGTTCCTGAGAGCGAACAGGAGGAGATCGACATCCTTGAGGGTGACGCCAAGGACAAGGAGGAGGCCGCCAAGAAGGCCGAGGCCGAGAGAAAGGCCGCTGCCGCCGCCCGGTACCACACCATCCGTCAGGGTGACACCCTCGGCGCTCTTGCCCGGAAGTACCGCACCTCTGTCAAGACTCTCTGCCGTCTCAATGGCATCAAGGAAACCACGACCCTGCGTCTTGGCAAGAAGCTGCGTGTGAAGTAGTGCTTTCTTCCGGTCGCTGAATTTATGTCGGTCGCTGAGCTTGTCGAAGCGACTGCCTGAAATAAGAAGCTGTTTTGAATTGTTTGAAATGTTCTTTGAGGTGAAAAATCTTCATTTTCTTCCCGCTTCTTCAGTCAGATAGCACCGCTATCTTCCTTGGAAGAAGCGGTCGAAACTGAAGTTTTTCACTCTCAAACCTTCAAACAAACAATTCAAAACAGCTTCTAAAAGAGGCGAAGAAATTTTCCCTTTGCGATTTTTGCACGTTACCAAAAATTCGCAAAGGGGAAAGTTCTTCGCTGATTGAGGCATTGGATTACAACACCATCGCCCAAATTGTGCGGATCGCCGTGATGAAAAGTCTTTGATAATAAACGTTTTGGCTACTTTGCTTTAGTGGTTTTAGGCTAAAGTCAATGATTCAATCATTTGGCTATAAGTTTGTTATCAGCCACTCGTTGATTCTGAATGGGTGGCTGATAATGCTTTGATAATGAGTTAGATAAGGCTTTGTCTTAAGTTCGTTTGCCCTAAAGGAGATTTTATAATCGCCAGACTGTCAATATCATAGAGATTACGCTGCCCCAAAATGAGGCCGAAAAAGCCACGAGACTCGGAGCGAAGCGACCGAAGGGGGGGGCGGGGAATCCTTTCCCCGTGCCCCACCGGGGCTGTCACGCAG